>Ga0209417_1001020_pt1 | contig 55589 bp, 46 predicted proteins | sample RifGroF2_FD_184002 | JGI IMG/M metagenome (GOLD analysis project Ga0209417, IMG submission 184002) | Groundwater microbial communities from Rifle, Colorado, USA - Groundwater F2 (SPAdes) (version 2) | ecosystem: Environmental > Aquatic > Deep subsurface > Groundwater | place: Rifle, Colorado...
TTTTTCCATCGAAATTTTGCTTTTTGAGCTCGATTTTTTTGTTTCTTTGAGTCTTCATAGGGTCTTTGTTTAAGTTGAACATTTAAAAATTTGTAGCAAATATAATTTGACTACTTGTTGCAACTTCCTCAAAGACCTTTTTTATTACATGGATACTCCTGGAAAACTTTCGCCGCACCGGAGTTTTTATCTTCTGCGGGTTTGCGATTGTACAGAAGCGTAACGCAGATTCTGCGCCGCAGCAAGGTTGGCCCCGGTGTCGTCAGAAAAATTACAAACAAATGTTTGGCAAAATGTTTGGCAAACCAAAAAAACGCGGATGTTTTGAACCGCTGAAATAATGGTTTTGATTAACTTGTAAAAAATTATAGAATTACGTCTCGCTTCGCTCGCTGTGAGCCAGATTTGGGGGGGTGTTAAAAAATAAAAACCCGTCGATTAGACGGGTTTTTATTTTGTGGGCATTACTGGGTTCGAACCAGTGACCCCCTGCTTGTAAGGCGTATCCATACCATAAACAGTAAGTACTTATTATCTGCTAAATTCGTATAATACAGTGAAATGCACTTTTGTGGCGTATCACAATATTTGGCTGATTTTGTCGATTTAACATGAAATGTTTGGCAAATTGTTTGGCGAATTTATATCTTTGTACTTTCCAAAATCAAGAAAACTCATGGAACAATTAAGGGCAACCACATCTTTTGAACTTGACAGGAGAAGACAAAAAAAGAACGGTACATTTCCGCTAAAATTGCTTGTTATTTATGACCGTAAATTCAAAAGATACAAAACGGACTTCTGTATGGACGATGATACGTTTAAAAAAACATTTACAGCCAAGCCCAAAGGAGATTTCAAAGACATCCGGATAAAGTTAAGTGCTGTGGAAGATAAAGCTCTGAACATTATTAAAGATTTGCCATCTTTTTCTTTTCCCGCATTTGAAAAGAAATTCCTAATAAAAAAAGCTAACTGGAACAGTGTTTTTGTTTCGTTTGATCAGGAAGTTGCGAAAATTAATAAAGAAGGCCGTGTTTCAACAGCAAACATTTATTCGGTTGCCAGAAAATCATTCAGAAAGTTCTGGAAAAGAGAGTTACTGACTTACGATGATATTACCGTGCGTTTTCTTGAAGACTACGAACGTTGGATGCTAGCAGTAGATAACAGCCTTACATCAATAAGTATAAACATCAGGGTGCTTCGGAGAATATATAATCTGGCCATTCTTAACGGTGATATAAAGAGAGACAACTACCCGTTCGGATCAAAAGCCAATAGTCTCTACCAGCCGCCAGTTCACAATAACATTAAAAAGGCGCTCGACATTCAGGACATTAAAAAGATTTTTGAGTATTCCTCTTCGAACAAGGTAGAAATGTACTACTGCGACTTGTGGATCTTTTCTTATTTGTGCAATGGAATGAACTTTAATGATATATTGAGCTTGAAGTATAAAAACATTGATGGCGACAGTATGACGTTTATGAGAAAAAAGACCATCCGGAGTCGAAAAACAAGTGAAATACAGGTGTTTCTTGTTGATAAAGCCAAGGAAATTATTCAGTTGTGGGGCAATAAACCAGAAATGCCGGATAATTATATTTTCAAAGGATTATACGATGATGTAGACCCGGTGAGAAGGCATGCTTTGGTGCATCAGGAAGTAAAACACTGCAACAAAATCATGAATAGAATTGCAGGCAATATTGGTATTAATTTCAATGTTACTACGTATGTGGCACGTCATTCTTTTGCTACTGTACTGAAGAACTCAAACGAGCCTGTAGCTTTCATATCGGAAGCAATGGGACACAGCAGCATCGCTGTTACAGAAAATTATCTGAAGAGTTTTCAGCTGGAGAAAAGAAAAGATGCCGCAAAGAAGTTAACGGATTGGAATTAATACTTAAAACTATGGACACAGAACTTTCTTTTGACAAAATTCCTTCGGTATTGCAGGATGTTTTGCTACATCTCAGAAGAATTGAATTTTTTCTCAGCGAAAACAAATCGGGCAAGATCACAGATCCGGATTCGCGGATGAATGTAAAAGAAACAGCAGATTTTCTGGATTGCTCGGCATCAACCATCTATGGGCTGGTCTTTAAGCGCCAGATTCCGCATGAGAAGAAGGGCCGACGGCTCTATTTTCAAAAATCTGAGTTGAATGAGTGGTTGAAAAAGGGGAAAAGACCAACAGTTTTTGAAGTAATGAATAGTGTTTAATCAGCATAATTAAACATCGAAAAGCTTTCAAACGAAAAGCCTTGATTTCAACAATGTGCAATTGACAGGCAATGTCAGCCTTGTTTTGAGCGCCTCCTCGCTATTTATTTTCTGGCGCATTCATTTTTCTAAAAGAATTTTCAGAACCAATTCCTGATTCCATTTGCCCCATCGAAGTTTATTCAATTCAAACGATAAATAAACTTCATTATGGAACAGAAAAAAATCAATCGGATTCAGGCTGAAAAGCTTGGTAATCCTGAGAAAAACCGGCTGCATTCCAAAAGTGGAAGGGTGAGAAAATGCATCCGAAGCCCTGATCAGAATTCAGGAAAACTGTTTCTGAGAAATGCACACATCATTTCATTCCGTGGAAAGGCTGCAATTTATGAGATTGCCGGACGATTGCCTTCCGACTTCGGGTCGATGAAAATCACTTTGTTCATCATAACTCCACGAAACATAAAGAAACACAGATTCAAACCTGATCTTTTCGATCCGGAAGATGTGGAAAAATGCCTGGAATCCGTTGCAGCAAGCGACACAACGGTAAGTATTGCAGAAGTTGAAACAGATATTGCTGAGCTCACACTGTTGTTGGAAAAATACCGCGAACAGCATTTTGAAATTGATGATAATGCCAAGCAAGCATCAATGGACAAAAGAGCACTTTCTCCTCTGGCAGAAAAAGCTGCAATGAAATTTCTGAAAAGCGAAAACCTGCTGAACAAAATCAATCTTTTGCTTGAAACTACTGGCATCATTGGTGAAGCAAAACTTCGTATTGCACTATTCATTATTGCGTCAAGCTATAAAATACCCTACCCGCTGCATGGAATTGTGCAGGGTGACAGCGGAAGCGGAAAGTCGCACCTGATCAACGCCATCATGCATTGCATTCCTCCAGAAGATGTGATTAATGTTACCCGGATCACCAGCAAATCTCTATACTACTTTCAGGGAACAATGCTGATGAACAAGCTTTTTGTCATCCAGGATTTTGACGGATTGAACAGAGATTCAAGATTTGCGCTGCGCGAATTGCAGAGCGCCGGTTTTGTGAGTTCATCACTTACCCTGAAAAATAGTTTCGGAGAAACTGCCTCGCAATTTAGAAAAGTCAAAGCTCATTTTGCAAGTTTATCGGCAACGACATTGACGGAAATTTTCTATGACAATGAAAGCCGTTCTATTGTACTCGGGATTGATGAAAGCGCTGAACAAACCGAAGAGATAATCCGTTATCAGAACCGCAAACGAAGTGGTGAAACGGATGTGAAAAAACAGGACTGCGCCATTCATTTATTGCGAAACTGCATACGTGTTCTGAAATCTTTTGAAGTTATAAATCCATGGGCAGAGTCTGTTTCTCTTCCCTTGAATTTGCCACACAAAAGAAGACTGAACCAGCAGTTTCAGGACTTTATTGCACAAATTACAATATTGCATCAGTTTCAGCGCAGAAAGGACAAGTGTGGCCGACTTATTTCAACAGTTGAAGATTTGCGTAACGCCATTGAATTGTTTATCCCTGCAATAGTATTGAAAGCAGACGACCTTGACAGCAGCACCCGTCAGTTTTTTGAACGTCTAAAGAAGTGGGTAATAGCACAGAAAAGTGGCAATGAAACAACATTTTCTGAAAATGATATCCGCCTTTCTCTTTGCATGAGTAAAACAAATATCAACAGATATTTCAGGGTTTTAAAAAAAGTCGATTACATAAAAGCAATGAGTGGTTGTGCTAACAGAGGGTACAAATACATGATCAGCTATTGGGATAATCGTAAAAAAATGATATCTGAACTTCAAAAACATTTTTCAGCAAAAACACATCCCAAAATGGGAAAAATCAGCCATTAATGGGACGCCAGGTTCCGCATCAGGACAGGCGCTTACCGCTGGCGTTCCAAATTTAACATTATGCACACAAAAATCACATTCTTATGAACTCAAAAATCAGAAATGTATCAAACATGAGCATCTTCGAAAACTATGTCTCATTTATCAAAGCCAGAAATTACAGAAACAATCTTAATTACATCACTCCCGTCAAAGAGTTTCTAAACTGGCTGGAAAAACGCGGTTTGAGGTCTGTAAAAGAAATCACCGCGACTGACATCAACCTTTATTCAGAATGGCTCCACACCAGGCCTTGCTGGCGGGGAGAAGGCACGCTCAGCGACAACAGTATCAAAAACCATCTTCTTGCGCTGCATCTGTTTTTTGAAATGCTGCTTGACACGAAGGTTGTAAGCGCCGCATACGTTTTACCTGCTTTCAGCAAAAGGAAAACAATACCAAGAGAAATCCTGAGCATAGCAGAGATTCTTGAACTGAAACGCTGCTGCGAAAATCAGCTGGAAACCAGCATTATCAACATTGCCTATGGCTGTGGTCTGCGACGTACTGAAATGGTCATGCTTAATGTTCATGATGTTTTGTTGTCAAAAGGATACCTTGTTGTCAGATCCGGCAAAAATGACAAACGGCGTGAAATTCCGCTCACAGAAAAGATTTCTGCAGAAATTAAAAACTACATTTTTACCTTTCGTCAACAAAGGGTCGTGTTTTCTGTGCCACTCGAAAACGCTTTCTTTTTAAACTCAAATGGACAACGGATTTCCGGTGGTTCCCTTAATAATATGCTGAAAACAATCTGCAGTAGATGTGGTAACAAAAACATCACTGCGAAAAACATCACTTTGCATTGTTTGCGTCACAGCATTGCTACTCATTTGCAGGAAGCCGGAGCCGGGATGGAATTTGTCCGCGACTTTTTAGGCCATACCGAAATTGACACAACGCAATTGTACATGATTCGCAGAAGAAAACAATTTAAAACTGCATAACCATGAAAAAACAAACTCTTGAACAATACGTCCGCGCAGCGCACACAAAGCAGACTGCTGATAATTACCTGTACGTAATCATCAATTTTTTATCCATCCATCCTGATGCGCGAAAATTTCAGTACATGGATCTGGTGCAGTATTTCGATCAACTCACAATCAGATATCCAAAAGTGGCCACCCGGATAAGGATGCTTGCTGCAATAAAAAAGTACTACGATTTTTTATTGCACACAGGGCGCCGGATCGATCACCCATGCAGAAAACTAACGATCAAACGCAAGAAAACCGCCATTCAGACTCAGGATTTATTTTCAATGAACGAGCTGCAACTTCTATACACCAGACCCAATCGCTACAAAAACCTTGATGTTCGGGACAGGGTCCTGTTTTCATTTCTTCTGCAACAGGCGCTCAGCAGTCATGAACTTGCAGAACTCAACATTACCAATATCGATCTGGACAAGGGAGAAGTTCATATCAAAGCATCACCGAAAATTTCTGGGCGAATTTTGCCACTCGATGTTTCACAAATTGCCTTGCTTATCAGATATCTGAATGAAACCAGACCGGCCATGATTAAAGCGAAAACCAGCAAGCTCATCATTTCTAAGGCTGGTAGCGGAATGAGTGTTGACAACATCCATGCTGTTTTTGAGCCTCTCAGAATGTTGTTCCCGGGTAGAACTATGAACCCTGAACGAATCCGAATGTCGGTAATATCGTATTGGCTCAATGATCGGAAAATGCCGGTTGAACAGGTCATGGAGCTAAGTGGCCTGAAGTGGGCTTCGAGTGTAATGCAATACAAGAAAATAGATATTGCAGAACAATCGAAACTCATCAATCGGTTTCACCCTTTGCGATGATGGTGCTTCTGCTGGAATAAAGGTTCAGCAGAGCTGAACTCTTTAACAAAATTATCTCTATCTTAGCCATGTAAAACTTCTGCATGGCTAAGAATTCTGTTTGCAACTTATTGGCATCAGACACGGCGACATTTTCTACAAGCCGCTCCCAAAGCGGCCTGCAGAGGCGCGGGTATCACCGTTTCGGATTCAATGGCAAAGAGAATGACAATGAGGTGAAAGGAACTGGAAATCAGCAGGATTATGGAATGAGAATTTATGACCCGAGGCTGGGAAGATTCTTGAGTGCGGACCCGTTGATTGTGCAAGGACAAGAATATCCTTGGTATTCGCCATATCAGTTTGCTGGGAATAAGCCGATTTACGCATTAGATTTAGATGGGCTTGAAGAACTACCATATATTCTTCATGTTGCATCAGAAGGGCCTTCTTTAGCCCCGTTTACATATGCATTGGATTGGCTAAGTGATGTGTCCCTACCCCCTTTTTCAGACAATGCTAAAGTAGACTATTTTCTTTAATTATAGAGTCTTCAAGCTTTTTTCCCGGGGCGCGCCCCGGGAAAAAAGCTTGGGAGCCGATTTCAGCCCATTCTTTTGGGGTTTTATTTTTTAGCGATTCATGCGGACGGCGCTCATTAAATTCCTCGATCCACTCTTCAGTAAGCAATCTCACTTCATCTAAATCGAAAAACAAATAGGCGTCAAGTATATCGGTGCGATACGACCCGTTTAAACGCTCAATTAATGAGTTTTGCGTAGGCTTCCCGGGTTGGGTGTGTACTTGTTCTATTCCATTCGTTTTACACCAGATTTCAAATTCTTTTGAAATAAATTCAGGTCCGTTATCCATCCGTATTCTTTTTGGTTTTCCTCTCCAGGAAGCAATTTCATCAAGTATTCTAATCACGCGCACAGATGGCAATGATGTTGAAATTTCAACAGCCAGTACTTCTCGACTGTAATCGTCAATAACATTGAATGTTCTGAATTTTCTTCCACTTGCAAGGCTATCGCTCATAAAATCAATGCTCCAGCATTCGTTGATCCGTGTTAGTTCAGTCATGGGTTGTTTTATTCGTTGGGGTAAACGGCGCTTGCCTTTCCGGCGTTTGTTGTAGCGAAGCAATGTGTAAACCCGGTACACTTTCTTATGATTCCATGCTTTTCCGGCGCGGCGCAAATACGCGAACGTTTTTGGAAATCCATGTGTCGGATGTCGTTCAATATGGTTTTGCAATGCTTCTATCACTTCACTGTCATTGCGCCGGCTTTTATAGTAATGCCGCGCTCTTGACAGTCCCGTGGCTTTATAGGCCCTGTGAACACTCACGTGTAATCCGGAGCAAACTTCTTCAATCAACTCTTTTTGTTCGCAGGGCCTGAAGCTTTTTTTGACAGCACTTCCTTTACAATCTGGTAATCCAGGCTCAGATCAGCAAACATCTTTTTCAGTCTGGCATTCTCTGCTTCCAGCTCTTTCAGACGCTTCAGTTCCGACACTTCCATGCCGCCATATTTGCTCTTCCATTTGAAAAAAGTTGCTTTACTGATACCATATTCCCGACACAAATCGAGAACTGTTCGGCCGCTCTCATACTCTTTCAGTATTGCGGCAATCTGCGTTTCTGTGAATCTTGACTTTTTCATTTTTTGACAGTTTAAAATTAATCATTCTTTTCTTTCGAAAAGTCTACTTATAAACTGTCTGAATTTTGGGGAGACTTACAGATGGGATGGGGCTTGGGCAATTTGGAAGGTCATGCATGGAAAATGCGGATAATTATGCACGATATAATGACCCCACATATGATCCAGGTTATTATGAAAACGTCCCCGACCAGCTAAAGGATGCTCGCTTTGAAGCAATTGATTGGCAAACAAAAGCCGATGCAATAGAGGGTGTTGCTGAATTTGGCCAAACTATGATGATATTAGAAGGAGTTGCTTTAGAAGGGGCAATGTCAACATTTAGTACTGGAGCCAAGACGGTTACCTCAATAACAGAAAAGTCGATTCTTAAAACTTCAAATGCAACTTCAACAGCTGGGAAATACTCACATATTGATGATGCATATGCAAATACTAGGGGGCCAGGCAAAAATTTTTCAGCATCTCAAAAACATAAAATCCTTTCGGAAAATAAAGCATTAAACAATGGTGTGTTAAGGAGTGATCAAAGTGGTGCAATTGCTTCAGATCCAGTAAAATCAGTTCGAGGTGTTAAAGCTAATATGAATCAAGCTGAGGTTGATCATGTTATTCCCAAATCTAAAGGAGGAACAAATGAATATGGCAACGCCCAAATTCTACTTAAAAAAGAAAATTTGCAGAAAGGAAACCGATGAATAAAAAGAATTTTCAAGAGCCTCTTGACACAGCAGTAATTACAACAAAATATATAGTTTTTGGTAATTCGCCAATATTATATGTTTTTCATGACGAAGACGGTGTATGGCAATTTCATGGTCCTGAAGAAAATATTAATGAAGATGACGCTGCCATTATTCGTTTGGATGAAATGATTAAAATTGATGACTCTATACTCTCTGTTTCAGATCTTCCTGTTGGATGGCAAGCAATGAGAAAAGATATCTATTCTGATTGGCGTATAGTATCACCATACTGAGCTAAAAGAATCAAGGCAATCTTTTGTCCCACTCGCATATTTCCCAAGCTCGCCTAAGAATGTTTTATGTGTGGTTTGCTTTTCGAACTATCTCTCTTTCTCGAATTCACAAAGTATTATGCAATCGCGCGCACTCGACAATAATTTCAACAAATTTGGGTCATAAATGGGACGCCACATTCCGCACCCACACAACTCAACCCCCCTGGCGTCCCAAATTTAACATTTTGCACATTTTCGGAAAATTTTCTATCTTTACTTGACGTTGGATTTTCATGGCCGAAACATCTTTCCATACAACATATTCAAACAATCGTTATTTGTTCGCGCGAGCGGTGAATGGCTCCCAGAGCGGCCTGCAGAGGCGCGGGTATCACCGTTTCGGATTTGATGGAGGGTCATCATCAACTTTAATTCAAGATGGGAATAACGAACTTGTATCTCCATCTTGGTATAAGGATAATACCATTTCTGTTGGAGTAACATTTAGTAGCGGAGAATAAAATGAAAAAGAAAAAAATAGTTATTGGGCTTTTAATACTGCTGATAGCATCATCTAGTCTTATAAACGAAGACTTTGCGAAGTTTATGTTATCAGGACAAAGCGGGTCTTATAATGTGATTCTCGTTAGACATAGTTTTTTAACTGTGCTTTCTATATCGATAATTGCTATGGTGTTTAATCTGATTTCAGAAAGAAGAATGCTGTATAAATACTTGCTGGGAACATCTATTTTATTATTAGTCATTTCGCTTAAAACTTTTGCTATCGTAAAAAACAGTAATAATACAACTGTAGTTTCTGGATTTTCAATCTTTCCAATATATAATTGCGAGGTTATTAATACAGGTGATTGTAAGATGGGGTTTTGTTTTTTTCTAAAGGATGAAGTTAAAAAAGCTATTGAGGACTAATACTTAGGGTAGTGTTCCAAATTGCACTTGGCCTTGCATCACCCAAGAAAAATCCTAAAAGCTCATTCAATACTCAACGCCCCGCCCACCAGCGGGGTTTTGTTATAATACTCTTGGAAAGTTGGGAAATTTTTGAATTTTTGATGGTTGGGAAATTGGGAGGAAATGGGTGCTTGGTTGGTTTTCGGGGCTAACCAGTTGCGGCCGCATTCATATAGTATTATGAAAACGAATGCCCACCCGGACACAATTTCAAAACAAATAGATCATTCCGCAAACGTCACTTTCGTCAGCTCCGCAGTTTTTCCCATCCCTGAATAAAACGGTACAATGAGTTCATTCGAAGAAATTGCAGTGCAGCCGTTCAGCAGTCCGGTCACATTACAATTGGTGAAATCTGATAATACATATTTTTTAATTGAACCATCAAATCCAACTTTTACTATGGACAACTTGTTGTTTTCAGGCACCATGTTTTCTTTATTCAGGCTGACATTAAGTAATTCATTTCCCGTATAATTACTTTTATTGTCAATGAAAATAAAACAGATACTTTCATTATTTACAAAAGAGCAAAAGCCGGAGATATTCTTATCTAAGGTTGTTTTCGTCAATTTCGGGATCACATGGCTCCAAATAATTTTCCCCTGTTCATCAAATAATCCGATGATAATATTTCGTGTGGTATACACATCTTTAGGTTGGCTGTACTCACCGACATCATTTGGCGAAAAAATCCTCCTTTCTTCCGCAATGACAAGAGTCCTGTTATCACTGAGCTGAACAAGCGGATGAACATTACATTGATCAAAAACATCTGATAATTGGGGTTCCCCTTTGACTTTCTGCGACATCTTATTTTCATTTGCCAGGTCAACGCCAAACATTTCGAAATTAAATATCAGCGTACTGTTTGTTTTTGTGTCTATTTTCCAATAGAAGAATCCATGCGAGTTTTTTCCGTCGTTGGATAGTACACCAGCGACTATCATTTTACCATCATTGGTGAAATCAGCATTGAAATCAACAACATCAAATTGGGGCCCGTTTGCTGGTGCGCCTTTTGGATAGGCTCTTTCCAAAAAACCATACAGGCCTCTGTCTTCTTTAAGTTTCATTTCAACTGTTTTGCCGGTTTCGGGATTTGTCTTGCTGAAATATAAACCATATGTTCCATCAGTAACTTTTTCTACATCAAGGCCCCCACGGATGTAAAACTGATATATGTTTCCGCTGTTGTCGATATAGCAATGCTTAAATAAAATGAAACAGAACTTCCTGGATAATACTGAAACGGCACCTGAAAACAACCTGTTTAGATCCTTATCAAATATCAAAAAAGAATATCCTGCTTTATTCATATCCTTCTCTGTAATAATCAGTATTTTTGATTTATCAGGGCTTGTAGAAATATCCACATACTCTGGGAACTCTCCAAGCCGCAATGGAGGACAAAAACAAAAAGGAGAGATGTTAGGAACTGTAATCAAATCACCACTTGGTTCAAGTGAAGAATTAAATATATTAATGTAAAGGGGATTGGATTTCTTATCCTTGTTTGTGCTGAAAACCAACAATTTCCCATTAATAAAGGTTGAATAGTGATACGATCTGCCTTCAATGGTTGTTTCAGCAATTTTTTTCATTTTATTGTTGAAAAGTGTAATTCCAAAGCTATTCTTGCCATTGGAGAAAACAACAAAATTTCCGTCACTGGTGGCACAGAACCCCGATATTTTATCCTCTTTCTCAATATTGTCACCTCTTTCAATCCTGGCAAAATCGCATTGATTCTGACCAATGCCGCACAAAGAAAAGACAACAAATGCAATGACAAAAAGCTGTTTCATATATATTTCATTTAGCGCAAATTTATTAATATTTTCAACATTTTCCCGAGTGACTGTTTTTTTTAATTGTTTATACTGTTTTTTGATTTAGCCGTTGCGGTGCACCATCCACAACAAATCCTAAATGTCAATCCCAATATTGGTAAACAACAGATTTTCAATAGATCACACCAAAGCCGGCGACAGCGCCTCCACATTGTCAAAAATTATGCATTTCTGAGCACAGAATTATAGTTTTCAGCACTCATCAAATTTCTTTCACCCCTCTCCACCAAATTCCCAACCCCCGAAAATTTTGAAATCTCAAAGAGTAAACACATCATAGAGTCGTTTTGAATATTGCTAAAAATATTGTGCTAAAAGAAAAACGAGCTATCATCATTAATAAAATCATCACCATAATAATACTCATACAAATTTTCCCCACAAAAAGGACAATATGCCATATTAATAAAAACAAATTTGTTTTCAATCATATTAGTGACAAATAAATATCTATAAACTCGATTTCTGAAAGAAAGTTCGTTTACTTGAATTTTAACAATCCTTATAAATGGGAAATGTCTTATCACTGAGCCGCTTTCTGATTTAGTTGCAACCGTAGAATAATAGCTCTCGAATTTTTCGCAGCAAAATGTTTTCATTGACCAAGCATTATGTTTTTAATGTTTTGATTTGTTATTTTCAACTCAAATCCTGAAGCGTTGTTTGTTGAGTTAAGACCTTGAAATGTTTCAATAATTCCTTCATTCTTTAACAAATTGTAACCACTTCTCGACACGGTAAATGATTTAACATTGCTTGAATATGAACTGGCGTAAACTTTACTTTCAGTTAAAAACAAAGCACCATTCCCACCCTCAGTACTTTTCATCCCTCGAAACAATGTTATTGCATCGTCAGGCTTTGGAGCCATTATTTCAACCATTTCTGAAGCAGAAAATTCTCTACCTGAAATCCCTTTTGCAAAAGCTTTAGGTGCACTTGTCGCTTTTGATAGTCCCTTTCCTAAATTTTTGATTCCAGAAGTAATATAAACAACCCCTAAGGCAATTTGAGTCATTTCTGAATAATGCTGCAAACAATTTTGAACTGAAAGGCCTAAATAAGCAACATCGGCATTTTCCCAACTATTAACAGTTTCTAATACTTTCATCGGGTCATCGCTAATTGCATTAAGTGAGTGACTTTGCCAATATTCAGGAATATTATGAAAATGTCCATCAGAGCCATATACATATGAACCACCCCCAAACACTTTATTTGAATTAACTGTTATGCCAAGAGGTTTAATTGTTGCATCAATTTCATCAATAGAAACAAGTGAAAAACTTGAGGTTTTTTTGTCAAATGCTAATGCATAGTAAAAATACTCCAACCCATCCAAATCAATACCGTCAATTGGCCTGTTGCTGGCAAACTGATAAGGGGTCAACTCTGGATAATTAGATGTTATCGGGTCAACCGATAAAAATCTTCCCAGCCTCGGGTCATAAATCCTCATCCCATAATCCTGCTGGTTTCCAGTCCCTTTCACCTCATTGTCATTCTCTTTGCCATTGAATCCGAAACGGTGACACTCGCGCCTCTGCAGGCCGCTTTGGAAGCCATTCTCCGCGCGAGTCAACAAATATGGATTGTCTGAATATGTTGTATGGAAAGATATTTCGCCCATTAAAAATTAACGTTGAGTAAAGATAGAATATTTTTACAAAGTGTGTAAAATGTTAAATTTGGGTCGCCAGGGGGTTTGGCTTTTGTGGGTGCGGATTGTAGCGTCCCATTTGGTGCTGTTTATTTGTGGGACGCTATGACTTTTTTGAGATTGAATGACCAGCGTGGAGGGGTTGTTAATAATGGAAATTATTAAGGGCTTTAATGAATACTGCAGGTCAAGGAAGACTCAAATCCAGATTTTTCTATTATCAATATTTCCAATTTGTTTAACTTCAGCAATTATTTCCTCAATTTGGCCTTTAGTCCATCCATTTTTTGGATTCAGTTTGACTTTCAATCTATTATTCTGATATAACCTAATTGACTCTGATGCTCCAAAAAACAATCCGTCTTTTCTAACTCGATATGTAAACGAACCAAATTTAAAAATGATTCTCTTTTTTATTAAATAGAGAAATCTGAAAGTAATAAGTAACTCCTTGTGTTCATAATCAAATTTAAGATAGCTAACGGGTGTAGAATTCACTTGAATTTTGTAAATATAATAACCCAATATTGCTAAAATCCAAAGGAGCCAATTGCTTTTAAAACTAACGCCTCTTCCCATTAATTCATCAACTTTTAATAAATGTAAGAAGACAATAAATGATGCAAATAATGCAGCTTGTATTATTACTCTAATCCACAACGGAAGATTAAATCGTCTTTTAGGGGAATACTCTTTCATTATGAAATATTTTTCGTCTTCGAATTCGTAATTAAAAATCAATTTTACCATTTACAATATGCAAACGGTGTCAAAGTTATCCACCAGACGCCTTCCTGATCAATGCATTATAAACACTTTTTGTGACCGAATTTGCATGCTCTAACTCACCTGATAACCGAGATGGAGTACTCGATTGTGATGAGGATGAGGAAGATTCAGCCTCCATAGATTGTGTTCCTTCTATCAGATCTTCACCCACATCGAAATAGGATTTAAAAGTACTCGCCTGATTTACAATATCTACAACAGTATTAACACTGCCAACTTTTCTTCCAAGCAAAAGCCCGGTAACATCATCAGCTGTCTTTGACTCTGAAATTTCTCCAACAGGAGTGGAATACTGTGGATCTTCAGATGCATCGCCACCTTCGACCAAATTTGCAAGTTGTCTGAATCCTTGAACAGTGGTGTAGGAGCCAGTGACAAAAATAGCTCCTCCAATAACGGGTCCAGCCCCCGTTGGACATGTGACTACTCCAAAAGCAATACCTCCCAAAGCGGTAGAAATACCACTGGCGATCTTCCATACACCTCCAGCCCCTCGTTGCACATTTTCAGGGACATGAACATCTTCATATCCGCCAGATATTCCAGCTCCATAAATTGAACCTGTATATTCATCGTTTATTATTACAGAAGTCATTTCCAGCCCATCCAAATCAATTGCATCAATCGGTCTGTTACTAGCAAACTGATATGGCGACAATTCAGGATATTTTTGCTCTTGCACAATCAACGGGTCAGCACTCAAGAATCTGCCAAGTCGTGGGTCATAAATTCTCATCCCATAATCCTGCTGATTTCCAGTCCCTTTCACCTCATTGTCGTTCTCTTTGCCATTGAATCCGAAACGGTGACACCCGCGCCTCTGTAGGCCTCTTTGGGAGCCATTCTTCACGCGAGTAAACAAATATTGATTGTCTGAATATGTTGTATGAAAAGATATTTCGGCCATGGAAAATTAACGATGAGTAAAGATAGAAAATTATTCGAAAGCGTGCATAATGTTAAAAATGGGTCACAAGGGGGTTTGACCTTTGTTGGAGCGGGATGTGGCGTCCCATTTGTGACTCAAATTTATTGAAATTGGTGTTGGGTGCGCGTTTGCATAATTGTTTGTGAACGCGGACGCGGCGCGAGCAGCTCAGAAAACCAACCAAGCAAAAAAGCCACTCTTTTGAGCGGCTTTTTCAATATTGGGATTTTTATAAAAGATCTTTCTGGAATTTGAAATAGTGTTATCATTTCAATCAGTTGGAACATTCCGGAATTTCCTTGGACGATAATATGTAAAACTGACTGCCAAATTTAAACGTTTTTAAAACAGTCGGCTTTTCAGCAAACAGATTGTGCCTTACTATGAGGTATTTGAGCTTTTTCATTTTTACCAAGTTCCATGGGAGATCAGACAATTCATTCCCACTTAAATCCAATGATTCTATGGTTTGGCTACTGGTAATATCTCCAGGAATGGTTTTCATATGACATTTCCACATGTTCAAATTTCTCAAACTTTTAAATGCTGCAAAACTAAAATTGTATTTCGTGTTTTCAGGAATATTAGTAAATGAAAGATTAATTAGGTTTCTGAAATCATTGATTCCACTTTCAATAGATTCCAATTCAGAACAGCCAACAATACTTATTCTGGTAACTGATGTTATCAATTGATGTTTTTCAAATAAAGACTTGCCTGAACTTATACCAATTATTAATGTGTGTAAATTTCTGTATTTTGAAAAATCCACATCAACAGAATCTGCATTAATATTTTCCAAACAAAGACGCTCAATATTCCTTAGAGCATATAATTGACTATAATATTCTGGAACCTCCTTCATATCAATTGTTAAATTCCTTATGGCTGAAATGAATTTTGGATATTTTTTTACATCAATCATTGAGAACACACCATATGGTACAACAATTCTCTTTCTGCTCACTGTGTAAATTTCAACCTTGTTTCGTTGCCAATTTTCATAATATATTTTAGAAACAGGATTGCTTTCCTTTATATCATTCTGTTGCTTGTTGCAGGCAATTGCAACGAGAAATACTAATGCAGTAATTTTATAAATAGATTTCATGTAATATTGATTTACTTAAAACATTGGGACGTTTGCTCGTCTATTTAAAGCACGATCTCTCTTTTCAGTTTGAAGCCGTTTATCATATTCATCTTTTTTTATTACATACTGTGACCATTGTTTATCAACTGATTCTTCAAAAACTTGAGTTTTTTTCCCAACATGCTCTGGTGACGACGAACCTGGTTGATATACATTATATCCATTGTCAGTATAAGGAGCATCCACGTCGTCACTTGCATAGCTGCATGCGCCATTTATTTCAGCAGCATCTCCCTCTGCAGCAGCCGGGCCAACAGCTTTCAGGCCAACTCGAACAGCAAAAGCTTGTGCTAAACCATACTTGTTAAACGGACCTGGATCACTTGCTACATCATTACCAGTATTGCATGCTCCAATATTAACCACCGCATTCGGAGAGAATGCAGTTCGATCAAACTGTTCTGCATCAGATTCATTTAGATGAACGCCTCCTCCAAGTAGTAAATCACTTGGGCAGGCATGCGTGAGAAAAACCAAATCTGTAACTTGCTCTTTATAAGCAACATCATTACAAGTTGTCGTTGTTGTAGGTCTGCAATTAGCATATTCAACAATATCCTGCTCGTTATAATAATAGACAACCTTTACTCCCATCTTTAAAAGTTTATCAGTATATGCTTGTCCTCGTTTTAAATCATCAGCATCATTTCCATTGAGCATCACGGTCGTATTCTCACCATTCCTTTTTAATTTTCTTGCATAGAATACAGCTCTGCCATAGAAGTTGTTCTCACGAGCCATCCCAGTTCCATCAGTACTGGCAGGACCCTGAGCTCCAACTACAATAATATTCTCCCTCCCATCCGGATCAATCACCGCAATAGGATCACAATATCCAAAATGATAGGGTGAATATCCCGGATATTTCACCGCTAACGGATCGCAAGCCATCCATCTCCCAAGCCGGCTATCATACAACCGCGCACCAAAATCATAGGCACTTCCGCTGGATTCAAAAAGCTCATCAACTTTCTCTTTGCCATTGAATCCGAAACGGTAACACCCGCGCCTCTGCAGACCGCTTTGGGAGCCATTCTCCGCGCGTGCCAACAAATATGGATTGTCTGGATATGTTGTATAGAAAGATATTTCGGGCATGAAAAATTAACGTTGAGTAAAGATAGAAAATTATTTTTTGGTGCGAGATTTTCGCAGACCTGCTCTGCGCGCGCATTTGCGTAATGCTTTGTGAACGCGGGCGCGGCGGGTGTAGCTCCGAAAACCGGCCAGCCAAAAAAGCCACTCGGTTGAGCGGCTTTTTACCAATATTGGGATATGTATCAAAGATTTATCATGGATGGTGCAGTGTGACCAACAATCTTATTTTCTTATTTTAATCTCTACAATCGGATTACTGTATTTTTCCAATTCTATTAATTGGTTGGCGATTTTTTCATTCCATTCGGTCTGTTTCTCTTTGTTAAGATAGTGATTGGTTTGCTCATCATATAATTTGTGATATTCAATTAAATTTTTTCTGATATTAACACATGCTTTTTCGATTTTTTTTGAAAAATTATTTTTTGAAAAAGCACTCAATATAATTTGTTTCCTAAATTTTCTAGCAAATATTTCAGTAATATCAAAATGTCCTTGTTCATGTTTTAACCCGTCGTCATCATCATAACCTTTTCTGAACCAAGATCTTTTTGGGTAAAATACAGCATTAATTTCAATCAAAAACGGATCTGTTTTATTTATAAAATCTATTAATATTGATGTTGTGGCTCTCGCTCCCTCATTGTAAGAAGAGTTTGGTTTACTTTGAAAATCATCCCATAATAATGGGCGGTCTTTGTTCCAAACAATGTAATTTTCAGCAGTTACAAATCCCGCCGTTATTAGAAATATTGCTGCTGTCAGCAAACATTTCACAAATCTTATTTTATTCATCGTCAGTTCCCTCACTCCCCGTATTTCTTGTTGCCGAAGTAGTTGAATTTGATGGGATACTCTGCCGTATATAAAGTGTCTCCCCAGGCTGCAAATTAAAATCTGCCGATATTGAGCCAGCCCCATTTACCGTGGTAGTGCCAAGCGGTGTCTCATTTTCGGTTCCATCGGTAACACCAATTTCAACAGTTATCTCTTTCGGATTTCCTTCTTCATCAACACCAGGATCAAATGTGACGGTTAGAGTACCATCGGGAAAGGTCGGAGTAGCCTCGGTTCTATCGAACCAGTCTTGGTCTTCGCCTCTCGTATTACGATCTAACGGGTTGCTGTTGTCAGGAATACTATAATCTTCATCATTATTATCTTCGTTTTCCTTTGGAAAACTTACAGGAGGAATATATGGTGTTGAGAAATTTGAATTTGATTTAGAATCGTTTGTTGTCCTGACTGTGTTTCGATAGTATTTTCCTCTGCAATCTATGCCAAATAATCTGTCAAAAGCGGTAATACCAGAAAAATCATTTGTTAATCTTGGTTTGTTTCTTCGTTTTGCAAAATTATTCTTGTGGCTTTCTAATCCTTCCAAATCAATACACCGAATCACATCATTCTCCGCAAACGCATAAGTGCTATTCCATGGATATTCTGGTGCTAGCGGGTCAACAGAAAGGAATCGCCCAAGGCGAGAATCGTATATTCTGTATTTAAATTCGATGCTGTTTCCTGTCCCTTTTATTTCGTTATCAGCCTCCTGACCATTGAATCCGAAACGGTGACACCTGCGCCTCCGCAGGCCGCTTTGGGAGCCATTCTCCGCGCGTGTCAACAAATATGGATTGTCTGAATATGTTGTATGGAAAGATATTTCGGCCATGAAAAATTAACGTTGAGTAAAGATAGAAAATTATTTTCAAGTGCATTAAATGTTAAAAATGGGACGCCAGGGGGTTTGAGTAGTGTGGGAGCGGGATCTAGCGTCCCATGAATGAATTCAATTGGTGTGGAACGCTATATTTTTGAGAACTTTCGAAATGACTCAAAAAAGCCACTCGGTTGAGTGGCTTTTGGCAATATTGGAATATTGTTATGAAACTATCTTAGATAGTGTTAGTTTGCAATACTGTTCTTCCTTTTCTGCATTTCTTTTTCAAAATGTTTCCTTTCGTTGAACAAACCCGAGTATCTCAGTATTATCTGTAGCTTCTGTTTTTTTACATTGGGAGTTGTATTAGGCCCAGAAATAGTTAGCATTCCAAAAACACCTCTTTTTTCAAGGACGGAAATTACATTTGGTAAAGTAATAAATGCGTTGAACGATAAATAGTAATACTTCAAATCAGGCAGTAGCCCGAATTCATCAGGGATTGAATCGATGCAATTAAACGACAGATCAACATCCTTCAGCTTTTTGCATTTTCCCAGACCTTTTGGGAATTCAGTTAGAAAGCAATCACAAATAGCAACTGTATCTAATAATTCAAACCTGGAAAAATCACATTCAAAATTGACTCCGGGACAATCATTAATGTATAAATGATTCAATCTGTGAAATCCTTCAAAACCAGCGCAAAGCGTGTTTATTGAGCACCTAGAAATTGACACACTCTTAACTGAAGTATTATTGAAATAGTTGGCAAATAATGAATCGCAAAATGATACTCCAATGTAAAGACTTTGTAGCTTAAGCAGCCTGTTGAGATCAATCGAATACTTTCTGGAATTGATATAGTAAATTTCAAGATCCTTAAGGTTTTTAAAATTGTATAAAAAGTCTTCGAAAACACTATCCGTTTCATTAACAACAATTCTTTCAACCTTGCCGGCAAGTTCAGCATTTGCTGAAAGCTTGCGCGCCATTGGGATGCTCAGCTTTTGTGGGTTCCCATTGAAAAATGAACTGTCAGGTGTTGTATCATATACAACAATACAATCATCTGACAGCAATTCATTGTTTCTTTCCATGGCTATTTTGAAGCCTGAAAATTCTTCCGAACAACCACTAATTGAAATTAGTATCACTAATAATATATATCTAAGCTGTTTCATTTCGTTTAAAATGATGGTACGTGCTGGTCCTTTTTTGGTTTCTTCTCACCTTTATTTCCATAATCACGATCCTTTGCAGGTTGTGCAGGTTTAATTTTTTCCGGTTCCCATCTGAATTTATATTGTTTGTTTGGAGACATTTCGAAAGTAGAAGATGGAGTGGATGTTCCATTGGGATGAAAGGTTCTCCCATCTTCTAAATACACTCCTGTGTCTGTTTCACCTGCATAAATGCCAGATCCAATGGGTCCTATGACGTCAATGCCAAATAAATTCGCAAGTCCCCTTAATAAATCTTCTTGCGCTGTATGACATGCACCGGAATGAATTTTTGCATCACTTGTAAAGGCGTTTTTATTAACTTTTTCAAAATCTGAATAACCCATTCCGAATTTTCCTTCCTTAAGAAGAAACTTAACGAGATTTCCGTGACATAGAAACATCAGATCCGTAATCTTCTCAAATATTGTTTTATAATTCGGCTGATCACCGCGACTTCTATTCAAATAATCAATGATTTCTTGGTTACTATTGTAATAAATAATATTTGCACCCGCATCTGTAAGGCTTTTAATATATTCAGATGCTCCAACTACTTCTTCTTCGTTGGGACTTCCATAAATAAAGACGGTTAAGACTTCACCTTCAGTAGCCATTTTGTTTGCATAATGCACTGCCTTTCTGTAAAAATTATATCTTCTTTTCATCCACTTATCTGGAGGGCCCTGATATCCAATAACAATAATATTTTCCATTCCATTTGGATCCATTACAATTATAGGATCACAATATCCAAAATGATAAGGCGAATAACCCGGGTATTTTGCCGCCAACGGATCGCAGGCCATCCATCTCCCAAGCCGGCTATCATACAACCGCGCACCAAAATCATAGGCACTTCCGCTGGATTCGAAAAGCTCATCAACTTTCTCTTTGCCATTGAATCCGAAACGGTAACACCTGCGCCTCTGTAGACCGCTCTGAGAGCCATTCACCGCTCGCGCGAACAAATAACGATTGTTTGAATATGTTGTGTGAAAAGATGTTTCGGGCATGGAAAATTAACGTTAAGTAAAGATAGAAAATTATTTTCCGTCACCGTTTTTATTTTGGTTGTGGAAATTCCAGGTCGAATCTCCATTCCAGCGAATTGATCTTTTTGGTCAGCTCTTCTAAATCAGAAATAATTTCACCGAAAGCTGGCGGATTTTCTTCATAAATCATCTGTTCAATCATGCCATTGTAGTCTGCTTTCCATGCTTCCATCAACTCTACGGGAGGTATCGGATTTATTGTCTGTGGCTGATGCAAATTGTAGTTCACTTCGCCCACTCTTGTAAAATGGTATCGGTGATATACAATGGTTTCATACAAAGCCCTGTCAGCAAGCGCTTTTTCAGCAAAACTTGTTTTGGATAATTTCACCACATCGTACAAATGGCGACTGAGCCGGTTAACTCTTCTTTTTTCAGCTGGCCGGTGAAATTCTTCATGTAAAAGAAAAATTTTCTCAAGAAAAGTTCTTTCCGGATTAACGGTTGGAATAATGGCTGGTGGCTGTATGAAACCAGCATCAGGAAATACTTCGTCAAGATGAGACCGAATGCTGCGCATTGAGAAAGGTTCACGTAAAGAACGACAACTGATCTCTATCTGAACTGCAGGCTGCAGGTAGCCGGGCGCGTCAATCACATTTGGATAATAAATGGAGATTTTACGATCCAGGTCGCTTTGCTTTTCCTTTACCAGTTCCAGCCGCACGTTGTCATATCCTTTGCTGGCAAACTCATCAATCAGTTCCGGATAAAAAACATTATCAACGTACAAGCCTGTTTCTTTGCGGAGTTTGCCACGTTCATTTTTACTAAGCTCTCCATCAAAGCCGAGAAAAGCCCGATCCAGAGCCAAATCAACGTCCTCGGAAAAACGGTCAATAATTTTCCAGCCCTTGCTAAGCGAGGTGCCGCCTTTAAATACGAGGTGTGCCGACACATCAATCCCGAAAACAACAGACAATGTTTGCACCACCCACCAGTCCTTTTCCGCAGCAAACGCTGACAGGCCAATCCTTTCTGCTGTTTCAATATAAGCCCTTCTCTTTGTTTCGTCAGGGACTGTTATCCAGGGATTCATGATTTTGATTTTTTTATTGCCTTTCGCATTATTATCCGTATCCATTCAGGAGCCAACCTTATATCATGTTCAAGTCTATAGGGATCTTCTTTTTTCAAATGCTTCAGAATGACTTTAATCTCAGTTTCTGTGACATTGTCCTTCCCGATATCTTTCAGAGCCTGAATAACCACACTGCTGATTTTCCCAATTGCAGCAAGATTTCTGGGCGTTGTCTTTTTAAAAATAATTTTTCGCTTGCCAATGGAAATTCGTCTCGCTGCGCCATCAGTAAGATAAACAACATTTATTGGGACCTGCGTGGAAAGGCCCAATGCATTCAATGCAGCAGCTCCAGTAATAATGATACGGCTTTTGTCTCTGCGGCTGATGGCTTCGGCAATGGCTTCGGTGCCCGGCCTAACCGTTCCGAGAACAGAATCGCTTTCCAACCGCGCGTATATGCCACGTGCCACGCGCGAAACACTCCCCCGACTGACTAATCGCTCCAGTGCTTTGGCAACAGCTTTAGCGCTCCCGAAAGACAGAAAATCTTCGGTAAAATAAAGCGTACCCCTCTTCGCTTTTTTAAATTTTGCAAGTATCATGTCATCAGCACTTAACATGGCGTTTGATTATTAAACATGTCGCAAATATAGTAAATAATTGCGACATTATTACCGCAGTACAAAGTTGAAAGATTTCATTTTAATAATTCAGATTTTTTGCATGAACTGAATTCAAATACAACATATGAATCTCACTCTACTTTACAGCAATCTGAATTTTTTGAGAGACGCCCACCTTGAGTAAAGATAGAATATTTTCTCAAAGTGTGCATAATGTTAAAAACGGGTCGCCAGGGGGGTTGGGTAGTGGTGGTGCGGAATGTGGCGTCCCAGAAATGAGTGTTTTTGGTGCAAATTGGTGCTAAATGCGAGTTTGCATAATTCTTTGTGAATGCGGGCGCCACTGGGTAGCCATGAAAACCAATCAGGCATAAAGCCGGCGCAGTGGCCGGCTTTGCGATATAATGTTGAAAATCTGTGTTTTACCAATATTGGGATGGACATTTAGGATTTGTCATGGATGGTGCAGCGCTGTGGCCGGCTTTGATGAGATTTATTGAATTTCAGTGTTTTACCAATATTAGGATGTGTATCAAAGATTTATCTTGGATGGTGCTGGGATGACGAAAAGCGAGTGTGCCATGCGATAAATCGGATACGACTACGAATAGAATACTAGTTATTCATCCATCACAATCCAATATTTATCTGGCAGTATAGGCTTGGTTATAAATTTGTTCTTATGCAAAGTTATGAACTTTAATCTTTTCATTTTCGTGATACTATCAGGAAGATATTGTAAATTATTATTGGTCAAAATCAAATGAGTAATTGTATTATTGCTCAATAAATCCCCTGGAAAACTATCTAAATTACAACCTAATAATTCTAGATACTCCAGACTGTCTAAATCCGCAAAACTGAAATTATAGACTGTTCTGTATGGTAAATTCTTAAAGTGCAATGTAGTTAAATTACAAAAGCCATTTATGCCTTTATCGATTGATTTAAGAGTTGGACACCCGACAATATCAACAATTTTCACAGACGGAACAACAAACTCATCATCAAATAAATTTGAGCCATTTTCCATTGAATAAAACAATTCGTACAACTTATTGAATTGAGCAAAATCGATTATAATTGAATCAGTATTAATTTTTTCAATTGTAAGAGTTGTTACGTTTTTGAAATTGTAGAACCTATCATCGAATTTATTAATGCCTTGCAAATTGATGCCTAATATCTCGACAGAATCCGCAAATGAGCTGACAGCAACCTTGTCTAAAACAAAATTATATGGCAAATGCACTCTTTGCAATGATTTAAATGCAATTTCCACGGTTTTCGTTCTCCAAATTTCCCATTTATTTTCAAGAATGGTTGAAGATATTGCGATGTCAGGATTCTGATCCGTTGAGCAAGACGAAAATACAGCTAACATGCCGACAACCAAAATTATATTCATTTTTTTCAAAACATTGGGACATTAGTATCAATTGCTTTGTTTCCAGTAGTTTCATCTTTTGCAAACTTTGCCCGTTCCAATTTCCATTTTTTTATTGCTTCATCCACTGATTCTCTAAAAACAACAGAACGTTCTTCTATTGATTCAGTAGGCTTTGGATTGTTTGGAGAGTAAACATTTGTCCCATTATTGGTGTATGGCCCCTCAATATCTCCAGCATAACTGCAAGATCCACTTGGCCCAACGGCTTCAATTCCTACACTAACAGCAAATGCTTGAGCTATACCACCCTTTAGGCCAGTATAACAAGAGCCTAAGTTTACTACAGCATTTGGAGAAAAGGACTCTCTGAGAAAGTTAGCAACGTCATCACTAGCAATGGATAAACCACCTCCAAGTAATAACTCGTTGGAATTTGAATGATTTAAAAACACTAAATCAGTTACATCTTCCGTATATTCTTTTCCTGATTCATCCATTTTTGATCGATTATTAACATAGTTGAAAATGTCCTGTTCGCTTGAATAATAAACAATTTTAACTCCGCTTTCCCTCAATTTAAAGATATACCTTTCCCCTCTTATACGGTCAGCTATATCGTTTCTATTAATCAACACTGTAGTCTGTTCTCCTGAACTACTTAACTTTTTTGCGTGATGGACTGCTCTTCCATAGAAATTATTTTCCCGGGTCATGTATTCATCTGGACCTCCCTGAACACCCACAACAATCACATTTTCTCTTCCATCTGGGTCAATTACTGCGATCGGGTCGCAATATCCAAAATGATAAGGCGAGTATCCCGGATATTTCACGGCCATCGGATCGCAAGCCATCCATCTCCCAAGCCGGCTATCATACAACCGCGCACCAAAATCATAGGCACTTCCGCTGGATTCGAAAAGCTCATCAACTTTCTCTTTGCCATTGAATCCGAAACGGTAGTTGTCCGAATTCGAATTTCTTCCCGGCATGGCGGAGCCAAAGGGATAGTAATCGGTGCTTGAAATTACATCGGCAATATAGTGGTCGAGATTGCTGCCATAAGGCACTGCAATGCGGCGGTCGGAAATGGTGGTCTGAACATTGCCTAAGTGATTCGAAATCTCGTATTGTTTGTGGGCGAGAGTTTGAGAATAGGCATTCACACAATGTTCTGTGCAAGCCATTACAACCGTTGCTATACCCCATGATATACCAGTAAACAGCCCTGAGCTGCCATCAATGGTTGCCGTAAAGTTGCGTGTTTTTTCGGCGGCAGCCACATCGTTGAGCACTCCAAGTCGGCTGCTACCATAGAGGTAGGTTTCCTGCAAGTCGTAGTTGGCTCGGTAGCTGCTGCCTCCCAGCGGTGTATAGGTTTGCTCGTAGGTGGCCATGGTTTGGCCTTGTGCATCGAGGCTGTACCAAGTGTATGTCCAAGCCGGTTGCGTGCTCAAAACACCGCCCGTGCGTGGTTTCACTATTTTGCAAATACGGTTACCCATAGGATCATAAACGAACTCGAGGTCCGATTTAGTACTTCCGCTGGTACGCGTCACCTTCTTCACCTTGCCATACACGTTCCATTCAATGGAGTTTATTTGTTCAGCTTTATCCTGAATCAAATTTCCAACTTCGTCGTACATAAAGTTCCAAGTGGCATCGTCGGTCTCGTCGAAGGTGCCCTGATTTGGGTCGTCGATATCGGTGGTGTAGTTAGATGTATAAAGGGGATTGTCGTTATACCCCAGCAATATGTTGTTCATGCGCCGGTCGTTGTAGCCACTTAGCCCATTGGTAGTATATCCGTAGCTCAGATTGTCCATGTTAAAATTTCCAACCTCTCCGTTTCGGAGCAAAGATAAAATATTTCCGTTAAAATCATAGGTATATAAAGAATGATATGCCTGACTTTCTCCTGACCCGCTTCCCCATTCATTATAATCCAGAATATCCGGATCGTTATACATTGTTGCTTCTTTCAGACGATTAAGCTTGTCGTATCTAAAAACATATCCTTGCAAATCCATCATCTGCTCCTGAGTGTTGTACAAACCTGTATTCCATGCTGCAATATTACCATTATACAAGTCGTAAACAGCTGTATAATAATCGGAACCATTATCAATGGTTGGTTCAAATTCGGGATTGCGCCCACTGTAGGTGCTGTTGCAAATAACTACATCGGCTGGGTCTTGTTTATAATAGGTAAGTGCAAAACCAAAAGCATCTTCGCCAAAACAGGCATCGAGGTTATTGGTACTGCCCGATATTCGTCCGTTGCCATCGAGCCCTGGGTCGCGATTGGGTTTCAGGGTCACAGAGTTGATGGCTTTGAGCCAACCATTGATGGTATAAACATAGTCGAGTCCTTGCACATGGTATTGGCCCAACTCCAAACGGGCCATGGTGCCCATGCTGTTGTAGAGTTGTTTTGCATCCTGCGTCCACACAAAACCATCGCGACTGGTGAAAACGGCCCGCAGGCGATTATTCACATCGTAACTATAGCGGTGAATGAATTGGTCGAACTTTCCGCTCTGATATACCAGTTGTTTCACATTGCCCGAGAGCAAATCGTAGGTGTAATCGGTGCGGGTAATCTGCATCCACAAAGGATCGAGTTCGGGAATATCGCACAACACCGTTTTGGCGTTTCCATGCACGTCGTAGCTATAGTGTATGGCACTCTCGTAGGTACCGTCGTTGTTCTCATCTTTAGTGACACTACACACGCGGTTGCGAATATTTTCCTGCCCGCTGGTGCCAAACTGAACGCCAATGCCGCTGAGGCTTTCATCGTACCAGGTCCGCATCACCTGGCTCAGACTGCCTGTTGAAATGGTGCTGTACCATGTTGTATAATAATCATCGGTTGTTGCATCATTATCCTTGTACACCATGAACGATCGTGTCTCATCATACGGATCCGTTTCCTGACCGATCACAGAGGGATCGTCGTACAAGCTGGCCTCTCCGGTTTCTTTGATTCGACCAAAGTCGTCGTAAACGGTGTAAGAATATCGACGGTAATCGTTGATGCCGGTTTGCTGTTTTTTGTTTTGCGACACAATAATGCGCCCCTTATCGTCGTAAAAATATTTGGTGGTGGAGCCAAGTTCGTAGGAATTGGCTGCGAGTTTTTTCATCCCATCAGGGATGGTTTGTTCGGTCACCAGCTGATAGCTGTTATATTCGTAGCTGGTTACCATGCTGTGGTCGGGATACACAGATGGGTAAGACGTCGGATTGTTGCGGTGATTCTGAACCTGAGGAAGGTCGAGCACTGCAATCGGATGCACGCCTTCGGGCGGCACAGTGCGTACCAGATTACCGGCCTGGTCATAATAATACAGCGTGTACAAAAACTCATTGCTTTGGTAGTACACTGCAAAATGTTCACGGCCTTCAATATTGTTGAGGGCCATCTCGTTGTATGCTGCGATGGTGAGCGGAAGTTGCTGATTGAGCAACTGATTGTAGAGCAGCTGCTCCTGAAAATCGGCTTCAATCTGATTCTGATTTTCGCAATCGGTTATCAATTCTTCCAATGTGGGCTCTTCGGGATCGAAATCGATACACGATAAATACGTTGGAAAACCATAGCTCTGAAGGGTAGTCCACGACGGGTTGCTGCTGCTGCATTCGCTCACCCAGCGGCTTACATCGGCATCACTGAAAGTTGTGCCAAACAAATCGTTCAGTTCGCTGGCCACTGTGGCCGGATCGTTACCGTTGTCTTCGTAAAAGTTGGTAAATATATCGCAACTACAGGTAGCTTGGTTGCTCGAATACAAATGAACTGGAACTTCGCAACCAGCATCGTAGCAATTTGTAACCACATCTTCGAAGGTGTACCAGTCTTTTGGGTTGTTGGGCCCTACCGCATAGGTGCCTTCGTCATCGCCCCAGAAGCCATTGGCTTCGCCGCAACTGTTTTCGCAGATTTCAATCAACCAGCCTTGTACTTCTTGAGTGGTATAGCTACCACTCAGTGTGCAGTTGGAGAGTTCGAATATCCACCCAGCTGCTGCATCTTCGCAGTTGGTGTTGCACACAGTGCTTTCTGACATATACGTCGAAATATTCGACATGAATCCATACATCAATTCGCTTCCATTCTTTGCAGGACAAGCATCGCCAAGCGCTTCAAAGATGAAGTTGGTACCATAGCGAACAGACATACCTGCATATGTTGTTGGGCTTGTAACAACACCATAATTATCGGTTTCGAGTAAGCTGTTGCTACATTTTTCCTTACCGTTAAAATACAGCATGTATTCCCTAAAAAACTGATATACAGAACGAAAATAAGCAAACTTACTCATCTTACCCGTGCCAGTACCTATCAACCCATTGGCTCCGTGCAATGTTTGAAAAAAATCTTCAGTAGATTGGGCAACTCCAGTCCCACCTCCAGTAATATCGTCCGGATCTTCTATTACATACCATATACTGTAAAAAACGTCGTAATTGGGTTCATAAAAGAATTTAGTCAGATAGGTTGCCATAGTCTCCAGATATGAATGGCCTTCGCAGAAATCTTCTTTACACTCAATAAGAGGATCAATTTCTCCAGTAATTAGTGTATTATCAATACAAACATAAGCGACATTATCCGAACTCACCCCACTGGAGTTGCAATCGGGATTTATTGTTGCTGGATTAAAATATCCCTCCAAAATAGCAGTTGCATCGTCATTACAATTTACCATGTCCAAATAATACTGATCCGAAGGAGCCATTCCATTATCACCACCACTGCCACATGTGTACAAGCAATGTTGTTCGTACTGACAATACTCTGGATGAAATGGCAACAGTAATTCATCCCAGAATGCACCGTAGGTCTGGCTGTTCCAGCTTGCTTCTTCGTCGTCCCACGCCTCGCGAACTTCGTCCCAGGTGGTAAAGCTGTATCCACCGCCAGAGGCGTTGATTACATCGTCGAGTATATCGGTACTGCTTTGTGCATCGATATATTCCATCATATAGTCAATATATCTATTCTCATAGCCAGTTGTTTCATTGTAATAATACTGGCTTATCATAAGTCCACCGTTACCATCCGAAACCAAGTGTGCAGGCAAGTTATCAAAATACTGTCCGCCAGGACTCATATCGTGCTGCATCAGCCTGCGGGTAAACTCACATGGGCTCTCACTCATAATGGGTTGTTCGCCACACGACTCTTCCACACAATTTACCATAAGCAACCATGCTGCAGAAGCCGATATCACTACGCCTTCTTCATCAATATAAATGGTATCCCCTTGGGCATCCAAACCCAACACGTATTTCATGCGGCATACATTTTCACATTCGAACAAACAGGGCGATGGCATCAACTCTGGCACTTCTACACAGGTTTGAAGATTGGCAAAATTCGCTTCTATCCATTCAACTGGGCTATCGCTCAGGGTTACTCTCTTCACGATGGTGTATTCGCCTGGACCTGGAGGGGTGAAATCAAAATAAATGATACTCACATCGCTTTCGTCGTTAAATTCGTAGTGGGTGCCAGCAACGATTGGTCCATTTGCATCAACCTCGTCGCCATACTCGTCGAATGCATAAATGCTCACGTTGTATTTGGCTGTAATATTATTGGGCATGCATTCTACTGCCCCGCTTGTGCCTGTTAACGCATAGGCAAAATGAAACACCTGTGCCGACGAAGTCGCAAACACCTGATAGGTTGTTACACTCGCATTGTCCTGTACTTCGTTGAGCAGCATCAGGTCGTTGTTCACAGTGCTGCTTCCTGGCGCATTGTCTACAGACAGAAGGTCATCGGCGTTACCCCCGTCTATAGATGTGGCTATCACCCGACCATGAAGGTCGCTGATGCTGTAGCTTATCTGACCATTGCCATCGACCATTACCTGCTTATGATAGTTCTCGGCTATACCTACTTCGTTGCCAAAGAGCATATCAATCTGGTTCTGGTCGGCATTGCAACTGTAAACCATCACACCATGATTGCTGCCAGCTTTAAAATCGGAGCCAGCCAAAAAACTTCCGCGAACACGACCTGTTCCATCGCTACGATAAATCGTGCGACGATATGGATAGCCATCGGCATTGGGCAACCACGCCTCGAGTCCTTGCTGGTTGATATTCTGGTCGGAATAAAAATTGCCACTACCATCGCTGGTACTCATGACATTGGGTTGGTATAATTTCAAATCGCCATCAATGTCATCCTTGTCAAATCCACCATTGAAATCATCATAAAATATGAGTCCTACATTGGGGGTCGATGATGGCAAAATCTCAGCAGCAACTCGCCCTTGATAGTCATAAATGGCCTCGCCAACTATAGCTTTTTTCTCTTTGCCATTAATAAAGCCTATGCTTTGGCGTACATGACCCAATCCATCTACGTATTGTATCTGCTCCTGATAATTACCTTGCTCGGTATAGCTCACGCTGTATTGCCAGTTCTTTTCTTCCTCCAGTCCACTAAAATAGTATTTATGCGCCGTCGGGATGTCTTCAATGTATGCACTTCCGCCTGCATCGTAGCTCCAAAGGGTTTGCTCAAGGCTCCCTACATAGGAACTATAGTAATAATAGCCTTTCCCGCGTACACGGTAAACTATCGCTCCACTGCTATAACCCATCGGTATGCGAAACCAGTTGTTGGTCGTATTAATGCGATATGCGTTGCTGAAATCTACTTCGTACTTATCGGGTGCTATATTGGTAATATCTGGAATATCAACAAAAACCCATTCAACATCATAACTCTCGGCTCCATAAACAAATGGCCACGATATGGACAAACTTCCGGGCTGCTGAAAGGTGGTTGCACATACTCCTACTGTTGGGGTACTGAAGATGTCTATCTTATAATACCGATTGGTGCTTAGCTCTACATCCAACAACAAATCGCTCGGTGCACTGCTTATACTGCCTGTATAACTAATGTTGGTAATGGTCAATTCGGCTTTGTAGCCTCCATCGGCATAGTTCTTTACTATCTCGGTTTGGTATTCTCCACTCGGGTCATACTCAACCATCAACTGCTGGTTGGTGTAGTCGTAGTAGCTACCACTGGCAGAATATAACCGAAGGGTGTAGGTAACCGTACAACTCCACGATGTTGAATAATAGTTCAATGTATTGCTCTGATCGTAATAAAAACGCACGTTTACCTTGCTACTGTTGTTTACAAAATAATCCTGATAAGTGCTCGGATTGGCTACCATGTATTCATAGTGCTGATCTTCTACTTGTATTTTTGCACCATTTATCAATGTGGTGCCCCGCAAACCGTCTAAAAGGGTTTGGGTGGAGGAAAACGCCGAAACCGAAATGCTTGTAAACGCAATTACCATCAACAACCGAAAGCCTTTAATATTCATAAGAGTCGCTTTAATGTAATTGAACAACTTTATAGTCTGAAAAATCACCAACACCATCATAAGTTCCTTGAGATTTCTTCACATAAGATTTCAAATCGAACCACGATTTACTTATCGATTCATTAATGAGTGTTTTTGTAAACTCAACAACAACTTTTCGAAAAACCACCCCCTCATAATCGCTGTAAAAATATTCAACCCGCAAAAGTTGATTCGTCTCATTCTCAACAGACATTTCAATACGCTCAATACCAAGTCGCTTTACCGCGCCTGTTTCAATAATGCTCATTCCATCTTTCGATGACACCAATTTATAATTCATTTCTTCGTCGGAAAAAGAAGACCACGGAGTGTCAAAATCAGGAATTTGCTCCTTTTGCATTCGAATCGATTTGGCAACCTTGTCGATAAGAAGAACATATCCCGACGAGGTAAGCACCGAAATCCGATCGAAAGCATCGTGATAAAAGAGGTTTTTTTGCTTCCGCGTCGAAGCGGTTATTATTTGTGCTGGCATCTGATCGTTAGCACCAGAAAACATATTCACTCTCATCTCTATTTCGTACGACAATGCAGTAGAATACCTCTTAGCAACATTGAGGCAACGGGTCAATGCACCCGAATCCTGAGCTTCAGTATTATCAGGAATCAGAAGAATTGATGCAAGCACCAACAAAAACAGTATGTATCTACTCGAAATACTTTTCATAACTAATAGCTTTGTCTAACGTTTTTCCACATACTACCCACCGAAGTTCTGCCTTTGGCAGTCTCCCTAAGCACATTCATGATTCCACCTTCGTTGTTATAAACATAGATGGTGGCAAAATTCTGATCGTCGAGTTCGGCTTTCAGTTGCATGGTTTTTGCGTCAAATACCATGGTTTTCATAGAACTATTGAACGGATGAATCCGAATATCGTCAAAGTATGTTCGAGTTCCCGACGAAAGAATTACTTGGAAACTGGCAAAGGTTCCAGCAGGAATTTCAAATTCGCCATACATTCTTCTCCAGCCATCAATCTGGTCGCCGGTATTGGGCAATGTGATTGTTTTAATGGTGCTGCCATTGTATTTAATGGTTGCAACAGCACTATATGCATGATTTCCGGTTATATTCACCCAGGCACTGAAAACATATTTTTTGGTTCCCGTTGCAGGAGGTTCAGGCATAAAATACGGATTGTTATTTTCGGTAGGCGACGATACGGTTGTGTACGATACGTCTGCACCATACGAAATCTGAAGGCTATATCCGCCTGTATGGGCATAATCAGGATTAAGTATAGGAGCATCACCATCGCTGCCCATTTTAAAGTTCAGATGACCATGTCCTTTATTAAAAACATAGTTGCCTCCGGCATAATCTTCGAAACCATCGAAAGCCATTTCGAAATAGCTGCAATTGCTGGCAGCTGCCACAGCAATATCGCGCGCACCTTCAATATAATGGCCGTAGAGTGCTGAATTTTTGTTATTGAGAATATCCTGATTTTCGAGCGCCCAGCCAAATGGTGAGTAGCGCGACATTTCCGAATTCTTTCTCCACTCATCAGAATTGGTTCCTGAAACCCAATCGTATATCGAGAAATAGGCATATTCGCCATCGTCCGAAATATCGTTTTGTGATGACGATTCGTGTACACGATTTACTAGGAAAGTATGACTACTCTTATTGAACCAACGGCCTTTTGCACCATATCGATATGGATTCTGCACCGATCGCGAACTAAGCGGCTGCCCATTCACATCCGGATCGTTGATGTCGGCATAATTAAATGTCCAATTGTCACTAAATTCAGTAGATTGTGCATGAAGAACCCCTACCATACATTGTTCAAAGCAATGTTGTGGATCATTCCACACTCCAATTATTTCTCTAGTAGTAGTTCCGTCAATAAAGTGACCAATTAAGTGATCATCATAAAAATCAATTGCTGTGATTTTTTCAGTACTACTAAAATTGTTTGCAGCAAAAACAATGGTAGCTGAGCACTTATCTGCATCATTTATTCCAATTCTTACAATTGGAAGATTATCTGTATTAACACCATATGAAACTTCGTTACCAGAACAGTCTGTATAACTTAAAGTAACACCATTCCAACAATAACTAGGCATTTTGTTATCGCAAAAAACATACAATCCTCCATAAGAACTTAAAGCGTAATTAATTGCATCAAACAAAGGGTTTGAAATAGATTGCGATAAGGGATTTCCTAACGTAACAATACTCCCGCAGCCAAGCCCGGTCATATTTCGTTTTCCGGAACGAACTGTAGTGATATTTAGCCCTGTAGCCGATGTAGTTTGCCCAGTTTCATCAATCAGATTTATAGAGTTGGTACCAACAGAATTAACCCACAATTTTTCGTATGTGGGTGGTGTCCCATATTGTGCAAAAATTTCGTCGCCTGGAGTATAGAAAGAAAGCTGAGTACTTGATAATCCCACATCGCCTCCAGAGGCCATGCTCAACCCTCCTATCGATAATCTGTAATTATCATTAGCCGATTCCATTCCGGGATAGTAGCTATGAGCCATATAATTATAAGTAAAAACTGGCTCACCGAACTCATTAAGAGCTTGGGAAAGCACCGGATCGCCGGTTGCGGCATCGTAAACCAGATTCTGCACTTCGGATCTTTGACCCTCACCCTTTGAAACAACTTTATCCAGAATTCCGTTTCGTTGAATTACCTTCATGGTAGAAAGTATTTGCACTGTACTTTCGTCAAAGAAAACATCGGGCAATAGAAATGGGACAAAAACTGGAGGAGCAACTTCAAGGTTGATTTGAATTCCCTCTGATTCAACTACAGTGTGATTCTCGTTGTCCGAAACAAACAAGTCGCGCTCAACTCCCATTTCTTCGGTACTTAATGTACCATCGGGGAACTGAACCTGAACGATATTGTTTAGAACATTGGCTCCATTTGGATTGTACGGACTCTGAGTTTTATAGATATAACTTGTTTTTGATATAGGCTCAATTGTAGGGTCATAAGGATTGTCGTTTGTCTTATAGGTCGAAAGAGCCTCAAGCTTCCCATGCATATTATTCAGTGTAATCAGATAACCCTGCGAGAAAGCATTGTTGTTGTACTTTTTCGAACCAATAAAAGGGATAAAAACAGTTTGTTTATTTCGCAGTTTAGCAATATCGGTAAATTCTTCTGTTACAGGGAAGTCTTTTGCGGTATAAAAATCGTATCGCGTGATACCCGCACCACTTTTCTTGAATTCAATCCCTGCAGGTGTGATATTGCTCACAACGACTTGGCTATATCCAACAACAGGGGAAGGATAATAATCTTCTGTCAGTGGCTTTTCAACATTGAACATTCGATATTCCTTCTTTTTATCACCACTATAGGTTTCCAGCCGATAGCGGCAGGCGTTTTCGTCACCACCAGCCAATGGTTCATAAGATGCTACTCCCGAACTACGTCCATCGGGCAATCTGTATTCGAACGATTGTCCGTAGTCGGAGCTCTGCCCTGCAGATACATCGTTCCAGTTATCGTGGTACATTATTTTTGAAACACGGTGACCTCCACCATATTTTATTCCATCGATGGTCGGGATACGAACAAACGAAGGACGATACTTGGAATTATTTGTACTTAACAACATCTTCGAGGCATATTGATTAATATGGCATGTAGTATACAAGCCCATCAAGGTCTGAAATGTGTTTTGATATAATGCGATAAACTGAGTTATCAATTCTCCGATAAAACCATTGTGGCTCAACGAAGGGTTTAGCAATTCAGGTCTTGAGTAATACATATACTGCCATGCAGCTTTCGAGAACGGATGTGTGTTCCCGCTATTTTCGTGCACCGGAACCGCTTCAAGTGTTATAAATCCGCAATGAACTCCTCCATAATCAACAACACCCCAGGAACCAGCATCCTTAGATACTTTAGCATACCCTTCCACATAATCGTAGGCTTCATCAAGTCCGTACTCCGATCTATCCATCAAGTCCATGAAAGCTTTAAAATACAATTCATCCTGAGCCAATACATAATTAAATATGGAATCGGCAGTCGTGTTACTATTATCCAGTTCGAAATATATTCTTCGTGTATTTTTATCAACCCGGCCAAAGTCGGTTATTCCATCAACAACTCCGTTCGCATCGCCAGTTGCTATAATTCTAGCCATCTCCATTGCTGGCTTATCCTGGACATAACCATAATCGTCGGGTTCGTATGTTATTTCTATACTTGCCCCACTTGGAAGGTTAATTGTTTTCAGATTCCAGACGCCAGCATTTGTATTTCTGTCTGAATAAGATGAAAGCTGATTGGTGTACGGATTATCGACAGAGGTAACCGTATTGCCTGGATTTGTCCCAATTACTCGCTCGGGCTGATAGGTTCCCCATCGGTCGGTTTGCCCCATGGAATAATCAGGATTTTCGGTAGATTGATTGTAGTCAAAAGTATATGGGCTCTGGGCTCCCTTTTTATTCTTCTTGTATGTGTAATAAACACTTGTGAGTGTAAGTTTCCCAGTTTCATCTATTCCAGAAACTCTATTTGGAATTCCCTCACACAAACTGTAACTATAGGTGAAATGCACTGTTTTTTCCGGAATCATCAACGCCAAATTTCCATAATTATCGCATGTTTTGCTGAATAAGGCAATACTATCCAGTTTTTGCGGAATATTATTAGCATCCATTCCTGCATTATTTTCTAAATCAACTCCACGTGCATCTTCGCGGTCGCTTACGTAAAAAACAGCAATATGTGTTTTGGTTTCAATTGAATTGATATAATACAATTCTTTCTCTCCATACATGTAGGTTGCTTTATCATCGCCATCTTTCGAATAGTAACCGGGGCTGTAGTTAGCATCAGTAAATGGAATTCTCCATTTGTAATTGCTGCTTGTTTTGCTGTAATTCACTTTTACATAATTACCAAAATCGTCGGGTGTTGGCCCATCGCCTTTAATATCGATGTAATCGGACGAAACAACTGATGTTAGCAAATAGCTCGAAGCATAAGCTGGCATTGTGTTTTTCATAAAGAGATTGTCGTCTCCATTGTTATTATCAACCGAAGCATCAACGTCTAAATAATCAACTGTTTTCACTTTATCGTTTGCTTGATGGTCAACCGAAAAAACAGCGTCAACTTGCTTGTTGTTATAAACCGGAAGCCCAAATTCGTAACGGCTTCCATCTGTATTTAATATAGAATACAAACCAATTTGATTTTCAGGACGGGAATTATAATTATATGAATAGGCCGTTGATAAGGATTCACAGGGATATTGTCCTGAACTATAAAGATTATCCTGTACTCCCAAGCCATAATTATTCAACTCTGAATTGGTAAAATATTCAATATTCTGTGAAACCTGATCGCGATATTCACGATAATTGTCTTCAAGTTTACCCCCAGAGTAATTGCACAGTGCTTTTGCCCTTATTGTATAAAAAGATCCGGTTGTGAGAGCTGTATGAAAATATGGCACCAAACGCAACCCAATACATTTATCATTACCAATTCTCGCATCCTCGTTGTGTTTTCCCACACCTGTTTCTGCTGTCGAAATATAATAGCTTGATCTATATCCAGTCTTTTTAGCAACATAGTTGTTTTTCGCATAATCTTGAAGCAGGTCGTCGCCACCAAGCCAATGCCCACTGCTTCCATACATATCCATTCCAGAAAAGTTTCCACCGAAATGAGTTGAAATGCTTGTTGAAGCAGAAAACTCTATCCCCATTTGCATGTCAGAAGTTTGTGTCTTAACTTTAACAGGAGATAATACGGGGATATCAGATCGTTTTGATCTGAAATTCAAACCTAACCCAACAGCACTTGCTGAATATATATCATAAGTATGATTGGGCATTGGTACAAAAGAGAGCTCTTTTGATTGAGCATATGATCTTCCATAGCTTAAATCTCTTTGGTAATTATGCAACGGATTATGTGGCTCATCATACATGTATCCAAGAACCTTGTAACTTCTTTCCTGATCTTTTTTTGCTATTGCAAACTCAGAATAATATCCTTTGACAACCTTTGCAGTCGAAATCCCTGGAGCAGTTTCATTCCCAACCTTTACTTTAAACCCTACGCTGGTACCAGTCATTGGAGTTTCGATTGCTGGTGGATAATTTTGACGCAATGGCAATGACACACTGAACATGTTTTTTGAGTCATTCCCCGATTTGCAATAGGCAGACCCATTGAGTGCAGTAAGGCCCTCATAAGAGTTGAGAGAAATATTCATTCCCAATCCATAATTAACACCATTAATTTTCGCTAAAGGATACTGTAATCCAAAATCAGGAGAATATCCGGTATTGGGATCATAAGAAATACTAGCATCAAACCCAAGGTTCCCAACCAAAGGACCATATAAACCAGCGTCCACATTAATTCCTATTCCTGAATAACTATCATAATATATTCCGCCACCCGCATTAAAACCATCAACAGGAATACCAAAAGCTTCTGTAGGGATACCACCTGTTTTAATTCCCTGAAAATCCACTCCGATAATCCAATGTGGTTTCATGTTCGATTCGCGGGTATATTCTTCTTCTCCGCTAAAATCGTCGGGCATCCCCCTCATACTCCGATTAATTGCACCCACGTTGAGCGACCAGCCCAAACCTACCCAAGAAGCTTCCTGATCCATAGTAATACCTGCATTATAATCAAGATTAATAGGAAAGCCACCATCCATTCCAGGAATAGTGAGTAAATTCATTCCATATTTAAAATCACCTGTAAAAGGATCTACCATATCTGTCGATCCACTTGAGTATCCCGATTCATACTCACTCTGAACTGGCCCTCCAGTAAGAGCAAAAGTACGAAGTGGATAAAGCATACTGTTTAGTAGCATTACTGCCATAAATACCGCTACATATTTTAAGCTTCCGCTTTTCCTCAGTCTGCTGATAAAACCGTGTGTCATAGCACAATAATTAGTTACTTATTTGGGGTAATCTCTCTACATCTTTCTGCTTGAAAGAAAAAATAATGGGGCCAGTCCCCAATGCAAGCCCATCGTATACAAACCTGAAATCACAATTATGCGATTTTGAATCAAATAGAACAGAATAAGATTCGAAGGGCGAAATATTGAAATTGTTTTCGTACAAAACTAGGTCGCTCCGGCACGTATCGCCACCTTGAACTAGTCTAAAATTTTCTTCATTAATCAACTGAAAAGCCGCACGATCGGCCAACTCGGCAGGTCGGATAATTCTGAAAACAAAAGAAAAAGCAGAATCTCCATCAATTATTTCAGTATCTGGGCTCATGTCTCTTTTGTCCAACTTTCTTTTTATCTCTAAATAACTTGAAGGGCAATACTGAATATTGAATTCATATTCGCCCACAGTTTTAGTTTTCCGAAGACCGTTTTCCTCATCCTCAACCCATTTAACATATTCAGCAGGACTAACTCCTGAACAAGAGCACAACAGTATCAATATCATCAAAGAAAGGATGTTTTTCATCATTGCTCTCCCAAATATGCTTGATTGATAAACACTACAATCTCGTCTGTAATATCAATTTCTTCACTGCCAAACATTATCGTTCCATCTCCTTTGGCGCCAAGTATTAATGAATAATTGCGCTGTTTCCCATATTCCTCAACATATTGATTTATTTGAGTAAACACTTCCTCGTTGTATTTATTCAACATTTCCTGATTATTATTGGCAAACGCCTTATCCAAATACTGAATCCGGGAATAAAGCGAATCGCGTCTAGCTTCTATCAGTTTAAATGAAGCACTTCCGTTGCTCGACTTGTTCAGTTCAGAAATCACTGTTGATAATTCTACTGTCATTGAATCCAAAAATACTTTTTGCTTGCTAACATTAGCTTCAATGTCGGCTTGATATGTCTTGCTCAACTCGAACTCTTTAATTACTTTTGAAATATTGACATATGCAACCCGTTGCGGCGATTGGTATGTAACCAAAACAAAAATGGCAGTAACCAACGACAAAAAAGTAGAAAACAGAAGGATATAGAAATATATTTTTTTCATGACTTACAATTTAAATCTCAGATACGTCAATTCATTTTTGGAATTAGAAACTTCAATTATATAGTACTCTCCTGCTACAAATCCCGGAATACCAGTAAGATTAAGAGTGACTTTATTCTGACCTTTCATTATTACCGACAATGGTGCATTTGAAGGAGTCTGTGAACCATCGCTGGAAACACTTGCAATGATGTTCATTTCTTTATCATATATTTTATATTCAAGATACTTGTCGGGATTATCACTTACATTATATTCCTCCCAGTAATAGAATTTCACTCTTCTCCCGACAGCTATATAGTAGCCTCCATCCAGAACCTCATTTAACTTTGTATAGGCTGGTAAAACCTTCATAATTGCCGAAGCAGCAATCCCTCTATTCAGATTGAGCAAGGTATAATAAGCAGGATCGAGCGGATACTGAGAGGACCCCCGTTTTTCATACACACTGTCAATAATTCCCAGAGAATTAACACGGAAGCCAATGGATGAATCATCAATCAGAGACGTGTCTCCTTCAAATGAAATTTCATAACTTAAATATCCCTCCAATGGTACTGTGGGATACACCATAAAAGTATCGGGAACAAAAAAGGTTGTATCAATTCCCGAGCCCGTCAAAGTTGCCATAACAGTATCTTCATCCGCAAGGATGTTGTTTTTCAGAACAGGAATATTCAGAAATAAGATGGGCTCGTTGGCTCCTATTGAAGGCAGGCTTCTCCTGACACGATTATAAATATCAGCGTTTATTCCGGAAATCGCACTCCCCGCCTGTGTACAAGGCGAAAACAAATCAATATCCAGGTCATCTGTAACAGGATCAGAATACAGCGGATCAGCACTGATCGAATGTTCATCGCCGTTGCCAGTACCTGAGTAATGATCTTTTCCTTGCCATGAAGATAATGTGTTGTATTGTATTCCTCCATGGACCGCTACTTTGGCTCCATTGGGATTGTAAAAACAGTTATAATCACAACTGGCAAAAGTTCCGGAAATAAGACTCAGATTGTAATAGGAACTATTACCAGTAGAAACGAAAATATTGTCTGAGAGTGTTGTGTTAGTAGGTACATCGCTAGTGGTGCCGATGAAATTGGTCTGTGCATTCCTGAAGTTGTTGTATGCAAAAAGGTTGTCCTGAGAGGATGTCAGCGAAATGCCATTTGTGTTATTCACCAGATAATTGTTATATACTTTGGCGTACTTGAGATAAGAAGCCTTTATTCCATATCCGCCGCTGATAATGGTGTTTCCTGAAATGGTGTCAATGTAGGACGAGCTACTGCCTGAGTAATTTATAAAAACACCATAAGTACTATTTCCGGTACTGGCCAGAGAGATTTTATTATTAATGAGAACTATTTTGTCAATAATGGCAGATGCATGCCCATTAACTTTAATGCCGATTGAATCAACACTTATAATATTGTTGCATATTGTTGGATTGTTGGGCTTGGAATATATCGTTGAATACAAATAGTTTATTTGAATTGCCATCGTATTATCATGTAGACTTTGAATTGTATTGCTAGACAAATACAAATTGCTACATGCACCTGTAACTGAAATTAAAGTTTTACCAGCTGATTTCCCAACAATAAAGCAATTCTGAATTATTGCATTGTTTGCAGTGCCTGAAATCACCAAAGAATTCCCATTAATAACAATATTGCTATTCCCACTGTGTATTAAAGAATCATTTTTCACGATCATATTTTCGCTATAAGAATTGTTAATATTGAAGTATGATCCTGTTTGCGTATTATTCAGCTTCAGATTTTCAATCGTTACATAATCCGCATTGTTCAGATAAATATTGTGATTGCTTGCTGCGTTGTTGATTGTTGTGTAATTTTTTCCAGCACCGTGAACAACCAGCTGTCCTAAAGAGGAACCGCAATCGGCACTGGTGAAGGTAATGGCCTCTGTGTATGTTCCGGCATCGACAAAAATAGTGTCCTTTGGTCCTAGAATATATGTGCTGAGAATTGTGGAAACCGAAGCTTTTGGCGAATATGGACTTAGCCCGGAGTTACCGGAGTTGCCTACTGCTTTGCAAAACACGTCACCTGACGTGAAGTTGTCATTTACATAGTACTTGGTGCCAATGTAATACTTAATAACGACCTTCGGCCTTTCGGATGTTACCGCATTATCACTCGATCTGAATTGAAGCTGGGTGTAGTAATAGGACTCATTATCCAGCACCATTGTTACGCCATAATTGGTGTACGTTCCTGCAAACCAGTAGTTGACAAGATTGTTCATGTCAACTTTATAATTGGTATAATCATACGATGTACCGGGTGAAGCCGGAAGCACACTATATATTGAAGTATTGTAGGCAGGTGCATAAGTATATGTAACAGTAGATTCATCCCATGTTGCTGTATTGAGATAAACCTTTGATGCGTTTGAAATACAATTAGTTTCGCATCTGTGTCCCATTTGCGCCGGAGAATAACCATCGACACCATATAGGGACAAATCTGCATTAACAATTCTTGCGTTTGCTGGGAGTGATGGCATATCAAACTGAATCAGAGAGCGATAATTATAGGGTACACGATTTGTGGATTTTACTGCCCAGAAAAAGGTGTCAGTGCCAAAATTCAGAGTTGAATTACTTGCAATTCTGGCATCCTTGTTTGGGTATACAATGACTGAATCCTGAACTGCAAAGCTTGTTTTAACCTGATGAAACTGCCCACCATACGAGTAAATTTGAGCGTCCACAAACAGATCATAACTATTTGAAATGGTTGTACAGCTGTCAATTTTAACTCCGTTTTTCAAAAATAAAAGCTTAGTTCCGACCTTTTCAATTCTGAAGATATCGTTTAAGTCATAGGTACCTAAGGTGGTTAAAACTGTTAGTTTTTTTGTTTTCAAAACCCGGGTTGATCCAGAAAAGTCAAACAAAAAGCCAAATTTCAGCGAGTCATATACAATACTTGAGCTATATTCATATGAAAAGCCAAGCATCTTTTTCTTTGTCACCTCCTGGATTTTAAACTCTACCCAGCCATCCTGGCCCTTTGCAAGTTTATTGACTGATTCTGCGCCGGCATTCCAACCATCTGCGCCGGCGTTTTTTGTTAGCACATAGCTTTGAACTGATGTGTTGACAAATTTCTCCCATGTCACTAATTGTTGGCTGAATGTATTTATTGAAAGGAGTATTGCCAATAATAATAAAGGAGCTCGTAAAACAGAAATGCTTTTCATGGTTGTGAGACTTTAATTGACTATGATTTCTAAAATATTCTTTTCAATAATAATCTGCTGTGTATTCTTATAAACAATAAGCTTAAGCTCATATAAATCGGATGACACATTACCGAATATAATTATATGATAAGTTCCATAACTGGAAATATCGACGGGTGATTGAGACGTTGTCGAGGTATGAGCAGCTGAAAAAATGTTTACGCCATTAGGAAGATAATCATTCACTTCTCCTTTAAGAAATAGCAAAACAGAATCAGCATCTGAAATAGCACTATTCTGAATTACAATTTCGAGATTATACAGTGTGTCGAAATCACTTCTGACACCACCTGTTGGAGACAGTGACATAGTTATATCATTATTCTGACAGAAGCCAGTCGTAGATACGACAGCAAACATGAAAGCAAATATTATTCTCATATTAACCAATATTTGAGACCAAAAGTAGGAATATTAAATCTGTCACATATTATTGACAATATAGTCACAATTCGGCATGTTTTAATATTCTGATAAACTGACAGATACAAATATGGATTTAGATTTTACCTTTTATTATATATTGTGTCCAAACAAGACCTTAATATGATCACATAGAAACTTTACAATTATTCAATTCTAAAATATATGATTTGCCCCAGATGTTCATTTTCAAACGTCATCAAAGATGGATTTGTCCTTGATCGACAGAGGTATTTGTGTAAAAACTGCAAGTTCCATTTTACTGTCACCGTAAGGAAGCAGCGGTTCGAGCAATCAACTAAACGACATGCAATAATTTTATTCCTTACTGGACTTAGTATTACAAAAATCGAAAACCTAATCGGAGTAAAGCAAACAACCTTGTTCAAATGGGTTAAAGAGTTCGGGCCAAAATTCGGACTTATGAGAGCAGAACAATCGCCCACCGTTATTACAATGAGAACAAAAGCTGAGCATATGATCAGAATACTTGACGAAGAATGGATGCTGATTTACCGGGACGGGAAAATAGAAATCCGCAAAAAAGACAAGTAGCTACATTCCAGGGCCGATACTGCCGTTCATTTTAAACATGGGCAGGTACATGGAAATTAGAACGACACCCACAATCAGGCCTACAAAAATAATTATTAGCGGTTCCATAATGGTTCCCATCATTGCCGTGTTGTGTTCTGTATCCGAATCATACATTTGCCGAAGTTTGGCAAACATGGGAGCCAGTTGATTCACCTCTTCGCCAACCCTGACCATCGACAACATCTTCCGGTCAAAGACCGGAAACCGAGTCATGCATTCATGAAGGGGAACCCCTGACACAACATCTTTTGAAATCTGACTAAGAGCCAGTTCCAATGGATAATACTGAATCATTTGTCGCACCAGTTCCAGTGATTGTACCAGTGGGGCCTGGCTTGAAATCAGCAGTTCCATGGACGAACAAAACCGGGCCATATACATCTTCCGGGCCATCTCCCCAAAAAACGGTACCCGACGGAGCAACGAATGCCATGTGGTCCTGAACCACGGTTTTTCTCTGAAACGGATCACGAAAATAACTACGGCAGCAATAAACAAAACAATAAACATAAAATTGGACCCGATCCAATGGGAGATGCCTATGACTTTCTGAGTAATTGCAGGCAACTCATTGTTGAATCTTTTAAATACATCTTCAAACATGGGGACCACATAACGCATCATAAAAAAAACTGCTGCCAGTGCAACCAAAACAACTATTGCCGGATACGTGAAAGCTCCGGCAATTTTCTTTTTTTGTTCAATTTTTTTTTGGAAATAGCTTCCTAATTCAGCAACCACCCTGTCCAACCGGCCCGATTCTTCGCCGATGCGCAAGCTGACAGTCTCGTAATTCGAGAAAATTCTTTCGGTCTCAAATGCACCAGCTAATGATTTTCCGTTGATCAGGTTTTCGCGGATCCGACAGGTAATATCATGGAATTTACCCTTCTTCAATCCGGCTTCAATCAATTCTAGTGCGGATTTCACTTCAACTCCAGCCTCCAGCAATGTACCCAGTTCTCCGTAAAATTCCTGTTTCTTTTTATTTATGTTCCCATTCCCGCCCAGCTTGATCTCATACGATAACAATCGCTGAAAAACCCCAGCCTGACCGGAATCTGGTTTTCCCCGATGGCTTTTCTCCGGCGTTGAAAATGTCGGCATTTGATGAGTATTTAGTGCGAAATTAATAACAATATCGAAACACATTAGTATCTATATTAAATAGGTATTGAATATTTTTTATAATTTTGGCTGTTTAATGATTGTTTATGAAAAAAATAATTTCAGCTAAAGTCAAAGGATTCACACTCGCCGAACTTTTAGTTGTGCTGGTTATCATCGGTATTCTTGTGCTTCTCGCTCTTCCCAATCTGATGCCCATGATCTCAAAAACAAAGAGTACCGAAGCTCAGTTGCAGCTCGAACACGTGTACACCCTCCAAAAAAATTATTTTTATATCCATTCAAAGTACTGTGAGAGTCTTGAAGATATAGGATTTGAACAGGAAAAACTCAGTACCGAAAATGGTTCAGCCAATTACAAAATTGAGATTATTCAGGCTGGTGGCAAATCATTTAAAGCAAATGCCACATCAGTGGTCGATTTCGATGGAGATGGAGCGTTCAATGTGTGGGAAGTCAATGAGCTGAAAGAAATCAAAGAAACAATCAAAGACTGATGCAGCTTATACATTCGCTCATATCAGCTGTAGCGTTGCTGTTTATTTTTGTTGAAGATATGAAATATCAGCAGATTCGTATTATTTGGTTTGCTGTATTAATACTTTCAATTTTTTCATTCAGGATTTTTTTTGATTATAACACAGCCTGGCTTTTATCTTCTGGAGTGAATGTTACTATATCGGTTTTGTTGCTTCTGACCTCGTTGCTGATTTTAAAGTTTGTAAAACCAGCTTCATTGAAAACTGCAGCAAGTATTGGTGGGGCTGGTGATGCGCTGATGCTGTTTGCCTTCTGTATTGGCTGCGATTCATTGGCTTTTTTCTGGCTTCTGCTTGGGTCTTCTGTTATCGCGCTGCTATTGCATTTTGCCGTTTCCGGCAGAATTAAAACTGTGCGTAGGAACATTCCTTTGGCGGGATATATGGCCGCCGTGATGGTTGTTGTTATTTTTCTGAGCGAAACAGATATTGTCCATCTGCAAAAAAATGAAATCTGGGTAAAACTGCTTCTGATTGTATGAGCGAAATTCAGAAAATACAAATCCGTGCCGATCTGCAGCAGTTGCTTACAAGCGACCAGGCATGGCATTACAGAATTATTCCTGTAGCTCAAAAAGAAAATTCAGTTGAGTTTCTTATTGATGAATCGCAGGATTGCAGTCAGGTGAAAAACGAACTTGAAGTGTTGCTTGGAAAAAACATATCACTTGTGCCTGCAGTCAGCGACGAGATTCAGATGGCATTGGCAGGATATTACCGCAAGAGCAACCACGAAGCAAGAACTCAACTGAACGTTGTTTCTGGCAACGCCGATAATCTGATTGAAAATCTGATTTCTGAAGCCAGAGAAATTCGGTCATCCGATATTCATCTGGAACCTTATGAAAATTATGCGAAAGTGCGTTACAGAGTTGATGGAAAACTGATTGAGCGCTACCGCATTCAGAAAGCTGAATACCCCTCCATTGTCAATCGCATAAAAATTAAAGCACATCTTGATATTGCAGAAAAGCGACTTCCGCAGGATGGACGTATTTCGTTCCGGTTCAGAAAAGAAGAATTCGACATTCGTGTTTCAGTTTTACCAACCCTTCACGGTGAAAAAATAGTTCTCCGAATTCTGGCCAGTGATGCGGCCTCTGTTGATATTGCAACGCTTGGTTTTTCCGAGAATCAACTGTCGGTATATCTCGAAGAAATTAGGAAAACACAAGGAATTATTATGATTTCTGGGCCGACCGGGAGTGGTAAAACAACGACCCTTTATGCAACATTAAGAATTCTTAATCAGGAGTCGTTAAATATTCTGACCATTGAAGATCCAATCGAATACACCATTGAAGGAGTAAATCAGGTGCAACTGAAAGAAAGCATCGGCCTTTCATTTTCCAGCACCATGCGAACCTTTTTGCGGCAAGACCCAGATATAATTATGCTGGGAGAAATACGTGACGGAGAAACCGCACAGATGGCTACACGAGCTGCACTGACGGGTCATCTGGTTCTTTCAACGGTGCATACTAATTCTGCATGGGGAACCGTCGACCGATTGATTGATATGGGAATTCCGCCATTCCTTCTTTCAGCGACGCTGAATATTTCCATCGCACAGCGATTGGTACGACTGCTATGTCCGTACTGCAAAACACCCGTATCATACAATTCCACATTGTTCCCGCCTGTGTACAAGCCAAAAAATATTCCCGACAAATTGTTCGAAGCTGTTGGCTGCGAAAAATGTTATTACACGGGCTACAGCGGACGCAAAGCAATTTATGAGATTATTCCCGTCGATCAGGAACTGCGTAATATTATTCGCACAAAACCAGAAGATGCATCTGAATATCTGAAGTCACGCGGAATATCGACACTTGCAGATCAGGCTTTTTCTTTACTTGCTTCAGGGCAGACCTCAGCCATCGAAATTTATCCTCACTTGATGAATAATACATATTGATAATGAAACACGATTTTGGAAAAACAATTCTTTGCTGTTTTTTGCTTTTTTTCTCTTTTGTAGTGAATATGGGTTTACATGCCCAAAACCGCATTCCAGCTATCCGTGCAAAATTGGATTCTCTGACAACAGCAATGCCTGGGCTTCTGCAGCCGGTTGATTTGTCAGTTACAGATGTTCCTGTGGGTGATTTTATTCGCGGGTTGGCAATAAGCAACAACGTTAATGTGGCCATCAATGGAGAATTGAACGAACTGGTTGAGAACAATTTTTCCGGGGTTAATGTTATTGATGTATTCGTGTTTCTATGCGATAATCACAAGCTCAATATAAAAGCCATTGGAAATATTATTGTGTTTTCAAAGTATCTGGAATCGCCACCACTCATCGTTCCATATGTTCCAACAAAACCTGACATCAGCTGGAACAACAGGGATAGTCTTCTATCTTACGACTTACAAAACGACAGTCTGCTTTATGTCGCGAAGGAAATTTCTCAGCTGACGGGAACCAACATTTTATTGTCGCCAGACATCAGAAGTAAAAAAGTCAACGGATATATCAGTGGTGTTCCGCTAGCAGCTGCAATCGAAAAGCTGGCCTTTATGAATAATCTTTCTTACAGTCAGACATCAGACGGATATTTCCAGCTTGTAGCAGAAAAAACAGAAAAGTCGGAAGACAAAACATCAACTCAGAAACAGAATTCCGCTTCATCATCAAAGGACAATAACATCAGTGCCGATGTTGTAATCCAACCATCTGGAAATGAAAACAGGTTTGATGTTTCGGCTCAATCTGTACCGATTTCGGATATTATTTCTGCAGCAGCATTAAAAACTGATAACCCATGTATTCAGCTAAGCGAAGTGAAAGACAAAGTAAGTTTACTCTTGAAAAATATTTCGTTTGATGAATTGCTTGAAGTGTTGCTCAACGGATCATCAGCTACATTCAAGAACACCGGTACTGCATATGTAATAGGAGAAAAAAACAATGCAACGCTGAAATCATGCAGAGTCATTCAGTTTCAGCATCGCAGTGTCATTGATTTATCAAAGTCAATTCCGGAAGTTTTCAAACAAAATGTAACTGTAACTGAATTTCCTGAATTGAACAGTCTCGTTGTTTGTGGTGCAGAACCAGCACTCAATTCTTTTGCTGATTTTTTGAGAGACATTGATAAAAATGTTCCACAGATACTGATTGAGGTAATTATTATTGATCAGCAAAAGAATCATATGGTTTCAACGGGCGTTAAAGCAGGAATCGGCAACGCACCGGTGAACACCGAAGGACAATTATTTCCGGCAGTTGATATGACACTGGGAGCTGATGCAGTGAATTCTCTGATCAACAGCATCAATGGATTCGGCGCAATTAATCTTGGCAAAGTGACGCAGAACTTTTATTTGTCGCTTAGCGCAATGGAGTCGAATGGACAAATAAACATCCGTTCCACTCCGCGTTTGTCAACCCTCAATAGTATTGAAGCCACAATGTCAATTGGCAATACAGAGTATTATCTTGAGGAATCAAATAATGTAATCGGGAGTCAAAATCCGCAAAACATAATTACAAAACAATACCGGAGTGTGCAGGCAGACTTTTTTCTCAAAATACTTCCCATTGCGCATGGAGACGATCAGGTTACGCTTCAGATCACTGTTGAACAATCTGATTTTACTTCAAGGATTTCACCCGACGCACCTCCGGGAAAAGTCACCAGGAAATTTACATCCAATATCCGTATCCGGAATCAGGAAATGATTTTGCTTGGCGGCCTGGAAGAAAAAACAATCAGTGATACGGGTGAAGGCACGCCATTCCTTTCCCGCATTCCAGTCATTAAATGGCTTTTCTCTTCGCGATCGAAAGAAAAAAGTAAAACCAGATTAAGCATTTTCATCAGACCAACCATCATTTATTAAAAATGGCCTTTCTCTCGCGTTCATATAAAATACTGTGCGTTGAACTTCATTTAAGCGATGATGGGGTCCAGGATATCCGCATGGTAAGTATGAATAAAAAAGGAAATCTTACCAGTTTTGACATCGTCGGCCAATACAATGATTTGAATGACATTCCTGGAAAGACATGGAGCAAAGCTGTTCCGGTGGTTTTGCTTGTTACAGGAAAGGGTGTTATAACCAGAAAATTTACATCCTCGATGCTTTCGTTGGCAGACAGCGATATTTTGCATGCATTTTTTCCGAATACCGCCACAGACGAGTTTATTGTAAGTGCTAATTATTCAGGAAATTCCACATGGGCCTCTGTATTGAGGTACAGCTCAGTCAAAGACCTTATTGATTCCATCCGGTCGAAAGGTGTTTTTGTAACAGGTGTTTATTGCGGATTTCATTTCGTTTCTCAGTTCTACCCGTTTATTCCAGATGCTCCGGAGGCACTTTATACAGGATGTGTTCATCTCATATTTCAAAATAATGAATTAACAGAAATAAATAATTCTGAAAAAATTGCCGGCAATATAAGCATCGGAAGCGAGGCTATTCATGCAGGCTACTTTCCTTTGCTTGGTTGCGGTTTTCATGCACTTGCAAATGAATCATTGCCGGGCGTACATATTCCTGCCATTCATCAGGATTCAAATGATTATCACTGGTTTTCGAAATACTCAGGCTTACTCAAAATAAGCCTGATTTCTATTTTTATAATATTGCTGGTGAATTTTTTAATATTCAGCAATCTCAATCAGGAAGCGGGAAAACTTCAGAAAACAGTAGAGTTGAATCAGAACATGCTGGCAGAATACGACACGCTGTTTTCCGATTTCAATAAGAAGAAGGATTTTCTTACACAGGCAGGACTTCTGAGTGATCCCAATATCGCCTGGTATGCCGATCAGATAGCTTCAACAACACCGGTCCTTATTTCTCTGACCGGACTGAATATTCATCCAGTGTCAAATTCTTCAGAACAGGAAGACGATATTGTTCCGCAGGCAGGACTAATTGAAATCATGGGAAAAACGCCCGATCCTGTTATGCTGCACTCATGGGTCGACACGCTGTCGCACCGGAGTTGGGTTGGAAATGCACGCGTCATGAATTACTCACAGGAATCGAGAAACGGGCAGGCAACTTTTACTGTATCGGTACGAACGAAATCAGAAAAATGAAAAAAAGGACTCTGACATATAAAAATCAGTATAGGTTGCTTATTGCGGTGTTGGTGATCATCATTATTGTGGCATATAGAATGGCGATATCCAAAACAATGGCCATGTATAATCTGAAGAATGATCTTGTCGAACGTTCATCGGAGATACAAGATGCTCCTCAACGCATTGCTGAGCTGAAGTCAAGAATTGGAGAATTTGAATCATTGATTTCAGGAAATCCGAATGATACTACTGAAACGCGTAATAAAATTATGAGCTATGCGAGTCGTTTTTGCAACGACAACAATCTTATTCTATCAGGGTTTCTGCCTCCGGTCGATGTAGATCGTGGTTCATTTATTCTTGAAACAAATATTCTTGAAATTGAAGGAGGATTCTCTAAAATTCTTCACCTCATTTACAACCTCGAAATGGAATGGAAACCCGGGAAAGTTGTTTCGGTGCATTTTTTCACAAAGGAAGATCTAAGAACAAAAACAATTAAACTTTATGCGCATGTGTATATTCAGAAAGTTAAAACCCGCGCATAGTGCGGTTATGTTTATCTTGTTACTGACATCCTTATTAATTTCATGCAACGAAATTGTCGAAGAAGACATTTCGGGAAAGACAGTCAGTATCACTTCTCCATCTGATGGATTCAGTTCAAATTCCAATCAGATTGTTTTCTGGTGGAATGAACTCGAGGGCGCCGACTGGTATCATTTACAAATTGTTAAGCCGTCATTCAGTAATGTGCAAACCGTTGTTGCAGACACCAATGTTAGCGGCGAAAACTTCAGTGGATATTTTTCTTTTGGAAATTATCAATGGCGCATCCGCCCTGAGAATAGCGCCTATAGTGGTGATTACATTACAAGATCATTTACGGTTGAATCTGACTCTGATATTACAAGCCAGGTAGTTCCTCTGATACTTCCTTTTCAGAACGACACATCCAATCAGTACCTGCAATCGTTTTCATGGCAAAGTATTCCGTTTGCAGATAGCTATACCTTCACGATATGGCAGAATTCCTACGGAGGAACAACTGAATATACAACATCAGTAACAAACACAAATATTGATTACACATTTCTGACGGATGGCAGCTATGAATGGGGCGTGAAAGCTGTTAATGCAATTTCGGAATCTGATTACAACACCAGAAAAATATTCATTGACTCACAGTCTCCCTTAACACCGGTTCTGAACTTACCCACAGATGCAGACACGCTTTCGGCAGGAGCAGTTTCTTTTACATGGACTCATGCAAGTGGTGGTTCATCCGTGAAAGATTCTATACTGATTGCATCGGACAATGCATTTGACACTATTGTTTTTTCATCGTTCACCGCAAATCAGAGTGCCACATTTACATTGACAGCCGGGACATATTTCTGGAAAGTAAAATCATTTGATGCAGCAGGAAACCAAAGTGCCTGGACTGCATACAGACGTATAACTATCAACTAATGCTGAAAGGAAAAAAATCATTATATATTCTGATTCCAGCAGTTGCAGCTGTATGGGGACTTATTATATATCGTGTTATTGCCAGTCAGCCACCGGAAGATGGATATTTAAACAACGTTTCAGAAGAAATATTTGTCAAAAATGTTAGTCCGAATGACTCATGCAAAATGATCTGGTCCTATCGAGATCCCTTTCTGGACCGGCCTGCAGATCAGATATTCGAACCCGAATTTGACTTTTCAGCACAGAACGACAACATTTCAAATATTAAAATCGGTTCTTACAAATCGCCAGAACCAGAGAAAAAAGTACAATGGCCATCCATCTTTTATCAAGGCCTTATCCGTAATAAAAGTAATGGGAAAATGGTTGCTGTTTTTACAATCAACAAACGACAGGTACTGCTATCCGAAAAACAGGTGTGTGATGGTGTCCTTGTTGAAAGCGCCGACAACAACAAGGCTGTAGTGAAATTCGACGGAGAAATTAAAACCATTGAAAAATGAATATTCGAAAACAAATAATTCTTTTACTTGTAAGCTGTGTATTCCTCAATTGCTATGGGCAAAGGGAAATTTCCAAAGAGGACAAAACGTACTCAATGGAAATTAATTCAAAAGAGTTTGTTGAAAAAATTTCCATAGCCAGAAACAATCGGGAAAAAAATAAAAAATGCAAGCCGCTGTGGTATTTCTGGTATTTGAATAATGCTGTTCATTTCTCTGAAGGCGGATATAGTGGGAAACTCCTTAATGGAGCGTATACATCCTATTATAAAAACATGAATCTGCGAAGCAGTGGTACATTCCGGTACGGACTCATGCATGGTGAATGGAATATGTGGTTTGAAAGCGGCTCAATGAAATCAACCGAACAATGGAAAAATGGTGTCAAAAACGGAACCTGCGTATATTTTAGTGAAGACGGAATTTCAAAAAAAGCCGAAGATTATCGAAGGGGAATAATAAACGGAAAACAAAAAATCTATTGCAACGATAGTCTCGTGGAAGTTCATAAATTCAGGAATGGAAAAGAAATAATTAAAAAATTAAAAATTAAAACTGAATCACCGAAGGACACTCTTCCCCAAAAAAGCATCTCGATGAATCAGAGAACAGATTCAGTGACTCCAGAGAATAGAAAAACCAAAGAGAAGAACGACAAAGGAAAAAATATAAAAAAAGAAAAACCGAAAGACAACATCATTAATAAGGAAAACGCTGGAATCAGGCAGTGGCCGTTCGGGTCAAAAAAAGACTCCGAATGAAACAAATCATTCACAGGATTTTTATTTCACGTACCAAAGGCGGTGTTATGCTGTTTGCATTATTCATTGCAGTAATTCTGGTGCTGATTACCTCATTAATCCTGAGCATGAACGCCATCAGCAGTAGAAGCAACGATCTTGTTCTGCGCAAACATGTCTGTCGGATAAACGTGCGCAATGCATTGACTCTTGCACTGGCAGAGCCTGGCTTGTTTCCGGTCGGTCAGGCAAAACAATTCCGGCTTTTTGATGAAAATGATGATAGTGTTTCGATAATTAGAAACTACTGGGGTTTGTATGAAACAATAACAGCATCAACCTCTGTGCAAAATCTAAAATTGTCGCAATCAGTTCTGGCAAGCACTTTCTGGGATGAATCAAAACTGCCTTTGCTGTGGCTGGCTCCTTCGCAGTTCAGGTGCAAGGTTGCAGGAAATACAATTGTTGAAGGCGATTGCAAAATTCCGGGTGGAAGATTTGAAAAAACGACGCTTAATAAAGTGCCTTTCGACGGAAGTATTCCTGTTTCTTCGGCTACCAGCAATGCAGAAAGAATCCCGGAATTGCCGGAATATTTATCCAGACTGAAATTTGAGGATGTCATTAGTCATTTGCCTGCAGATTGTATAATGAATAATGCCCAGCCTTTTGATGGATACAGGTCATTTGCGGAACCTTGTCTGGTAACATATTTTTCTGGCAACACTCTTATTGAGGAAGGAAATATTTCCGGAAATCAAATTCTGATTTGCGATGGAACTCTGGCTCTTTCAGAAAATGTTCATCTGAAAGATGTTATTATAATTGCTCAGAGCGTTCTTTTTGAAAATAATTTTAAAGGATCGTTGCAGTCGTTTGCCCGCGACAGCATTATCACCGGCGAAAAATGTAGTTTTAGTTTTCCAAGTTCTTTTGTGATTTTTTCAGAGAACAATGATAATGCTCCAGCTAAAATTTCGCTGGGAGCAGATAGTGATTTTTCAGGTACAATTCTATGCTGGAGCATTCGTCCGACCATTCGCAATCATTTTCTAACTGAACTTTCTTCAAACACTAATATCAAAGGAAGCATTTTTTGTAACGGATATACTGAAATTAGTGGGGTTGTCGAAGGACATGTTGTCACGCGAAGCACGTTGCTCCACCTGGCCGGAGGCACACACGAAAACACATTATACAACTGCAGTATTATCGAAAGCAAGGAAACTAAAAACCTGTATGGTTTAAATTTATTTATGGATTCAAAAAAAATGAAAACAGTAAAACTGTTGAAATGAAAAAAGTTGCCGGAACCACATTGGTTGAATCATTGGTAGCATCTGTCATTATTATGACCGTTGTCGGTATATCATCAATGATCATTGCAGGTTCGTTCCGATCACACACGAATCTGCCCCGGCTTCAAGCCATCAGTGTCTCCGACAGCCTCTGCGAAAGTATAATCAGTGAAGGCTCTTTCTCTGACAGAGAGTTTAGCAAAAACGGATTGAGGTATTCTGTTACATTCTCAATGTATCCTTCCGCAAAAAATATTTTGGTAATGACCGTTGACGCAAAAAACAACCTTGATCAGAATATAGGGTCCTTTCATTATTTAATTCCGGATTACTGATGAAAAACAAAGTTGCCGGATTTACAATTGCTGAGCTGCTCACTGCCATGATCATTTCCGGCATTCTCATTGCCGGAGCCTACAATGCTTTTCTTGCTTTCCGCCGTCAGTTTATAATTATATCTGAATCATCCGTTCAGACAACTTCATTTTTCACACTCTATAACTTTGCCGACGACCAGTTCTGGTCGTCCGATTCTGTTTTGTACTCATGTTGTGACACGTTGTTGTTTTATTCTAATGACACTGTTTCCTCCACACTATGCTGTGATACTGCCGGAATAATTCTTCTTTTACATTCGGCAAGAGACACTTTCAGAATGGGTGATCCTGAAATTGTACCACATTCGTACTCGGATACAAAACAATCCCGATTCAGAATTCATTCAGCTGCCATTCGCGGAAAAATTGACAAGGATGAAGTGATGATCTGGATTGGATGGTGAAAAAATTGACACACTTTTTTGAACAGCCTCCGGAAATATTTGGAATTACTAAATTTCACCTGAAAATTACTGGAACATTACCAGGAATTACTGGATTTTACTTAAAATCGCCTGAAAATCGCCTGATTTTACTCGAATTCAATTGATATTACTCGGTTTTACCCAAAATCGCCCGAAATTGCCCGGTTTTCGACCATTTTCGTCCGAAATTGCCTGAAAAACGTCCAAAAACGTCTGGAATCGTCCCCTGACTTCGACACTTTAATAACTTCTGTTTTGTAAATGCATGATATGCAGCCTTATACAATTTCCGGGACACCCAAATGGGTGTCCCAGCTAAAAAATAAGGTTATTTTTACAGCATGTTTATTCG
>Ga0209417_1001023_pt1 | contig 55490 bp, 59 predicted proteins | sample RifGroF2_FD_184002 | JGI IMG/M metagenome (GOLD analysis project Ga0209417, IMG submission 184002) | Groundwater microbial communities from Rifle, Colorado, USA - Groundwater F2 (SPAdes) (version 2) | ecosystem: Environmental > Aquatic > Deep subsurface > Groundwater | place: Rifle, Colorado...
CTACTGATCCAAGAAAGTAATTAGTATGTTCCACAAATAGATTTTATTGTAAGGCAGTCGTATAAAAGATTATGAAGAGCATCATTAACTGTATTTCTTAGGTGATAAATGTTTTCAAAAAATCTATTATTAATAAATTTTTCTTTAAAATACTTCCATAACCTTTCAATAGGGTTTAAATCAGGCGAATAAGTTGGCAGATAAAGCAAATTAATATTTTTTGGAATAGGAAAATCTTCTTTCCCTTGAGCCACGTGATAAGAAGCATTATCAAGTATTAAAATGTTGTCGTAGTCTAAATAATTTTCAGACAAATCTTGTATAAACTTTGAAACCGTCTGTGAATCTACTTTATCTGTTTGCAAAAAAACACTATCTCCTGTTTTTGGGGAAACACCACCTATAACATAGTCAGTTTGTCCTGAATGGTTGGTTTTAATTAATTTACGTGTATTTGTTGGCATCCAATCGTGCGAAGTCTTTGGATCAAGCTCAATTCTTGTTTCGTCCATAAACCATATTAACTTGTTTTCCTTCAGATTTTTTTTTGATATTGTTTAATTTCCATAAAAATCGTTGTCTATGCTCTTCATTTCTTCTGTAGTCATATTTATTCGGCTTCTTCCATGATAATCCATTCTTTTTCAAATAATGTCTTAATGCCTCAGGGGTTATTCGCTTTCCGAATTTCTGTTTTATCTCTGCACACAGCATTTTACAAGTTATTCGTCCCTGATAATTCTCATCTGGTTGCCTTTTAACCATTTCAATAATTTGTTTCTCCTCTTCCTCATTTAATATTTTTTCTCTTCCGGGCACTGGTTTATTTAATAATCCCGGATATTCAAACTTATTCCAATTCTTTATCCACTTTCCAATCGTGCCATTATTTTTGTTTAATCTTCTTGCTATTTCTTGATTTGAAACTTGATTATTGCTCCAAAATATTGCCCTTAGCCTATCTCTTACAACAGCATTTTTTTCATTATTTATCATTTCTTGAATTTTTTCTCTTCCACCTGGAATTATCTTTGCTTTCTTCCCTTTTCCTGACATCGTTGTACCTATTATTGTTTTTATCAATTAACTTAACAATAATATTTTTACACATGTATTAATTCTTTTCTTGGATCAGTAGTTCAAAAAGAAAGAAAATGAACAAGAACAAAAAAACTCCGATGGAAAGCCTTAAAACTTGAATACCCCCAAAACCCTCACAAACCATGCTATAATAATCATATAAACACCCCTGACAACAATTTTCGATAAACCAAAATTTACATCTAAAATAAAAAAATTTTTCATTAAAAAGTGTCCGATTTCGTCCGATTTATACATGGCAAAATCGCTAAAATGTATGCCCAGCAAGGCTTTTGGGTTATTTCTGAAAAATCAAAACATCGGACAGTATCGGACACTATGCCCTACTGCCAAATATTGGTAATAATGCTAAACTTGTTACATGAATAAAGACCCGATTCATCTTCTTGAATTAGCCAGTGAGGCTGCAAAAAAGGCTTATGCCCCGTATTCAAAATTCAGGGTTGGGGCATGTGCTTTATATGAAGATGGAAGTGTTTATACAGGCTGTAATGTTGAAAATGTAAGTTACGGTCTAACAATTTGTGCTGAAAGAAGCGCAATATCAGCAGCAGTAGCAAATGGAGAGCATGGCGGGTTGGTTGCTATTGCAATATTTAGCCCGGATTCTGAACTTTGTTTTCCCTGCGGGGCATGCAGGCAGTGGATAATAGAGTTTTCAGATAATGCTAAAATTATTGTGCAGGATAAAACAGGCAAGCCTGTTGAGGTTTCAATTAAGGAGTTACTTCCTAATGCAGAATTTATGCAGAATGTGCGGCAGGTGCTGCAGGTCAATAACAACGAGTTACACCCTTGAAGAACTAAAAAAAATGACTCAGGAAGGTTCTGAGCAAGCAAGGGTTTTTATAGATATATTTAAACCTTACGCCAGTATAGAAGAAGCCAGAAAGGTTGTGCCGGATCAGGTTGATCAGGTTTTGGAGGAATTGAAGCAAACAGAAGACTTTGATATTAACAATGTTACTTTTTATTATTGCCCTCATATAACAGAAGAAAACAAATGCGGGATTTATGAACAGCGGCCTGAATGCTGCAGTCGGGCTCCCGGTGGCCCCTGGTCGTGTATGCCGCCCGGGTGTGGTTTTGAGGGGTGGCAGTTTGAAGAAAGAGAAAAAACAAAAAAGAAAGTCAGGAAATTAAAGGAATATCTTATTACCGCTGAAGCAATAGCTGAAAATGGCATGGTTGCAGGGAAAGATATGAGTGTCGAAGAGCTTAGAAAGCTAGTGCATGAGAAAATTAAGCCATGGGAGAAGTATGGGGCTTTGTACTGGTAAAGGCTATTTTATTTGCTTATACAGATTTGCAATCAATGCATAATTTGCCAGCGGCGTTGTAGGCATTAATTTTTATATTTCCATGTTGCCCTTGGCGTTAAAAAGATTTTTATAGGGGGGATTGACCGCGTAGCGGTCAATCCCCCCTATAAAGTGACCTAATGCGTCAAGGATAACCTAGAATGAAAACAAGAAATGTGTATTGCGCCTGCTTTTAAAAAAGTTATATATTGAAAGCATTTTCGTATAAAATAGGAAAATGATTAACAAAGTTTTAATTGTGGATGATGACCCTGAAATAATGGAATGGCTCTCAACTGACCTGAAGTTGAGCGGTTTTCAAACAGATTCCGCATCTGATGGCATTGAGGGTTTGCAAAAGTCCCAGAATGGGAATTATGACGTAATTATCCTTGATGTAATGATGCCGAAAATGGACGGGTTTGAGGTTTGTAAAAACTTAAGAAAATCAGTTAAGACAAAGGATACACCCATAATTTTATTAACAGCAAAAGGAACCCTTGAAGATAAGGTTATTGGTTTTGGCGCAGGAGCTGATGATTATTTAGTTAAACCGTTTGATATTCAGGAATTGCTGGTAAGGATGCGTGCTCTTATGCGCAGAACCGGTTATGTTAAGCCATCGAATGAAGAAGTCCTTGAAAGCGGTGATTTAAAGCTTTATCCGGACTCGCTTGAGGTTAATGTTGAGAATAAATTAATAAAGCTTACACCCACGGAATTTGAAATATTATATTGTCTGATGCAGCACATAAACCAGGCAGTTAAGCTCACAACACTTCTGAACGAGGTATGGGGATATGATTCTGATGAGGATGTAAGGATGGTCAGGGTGCATATTGGGGGTTTAAGGAATAAAATTGAGCCAAACCCAAAATATCCGAAATACCTTCACACTGTTACAAATGTGGGTTATAAACTTGTTCCCTGGGGGGAATAAAAATTAATAAAATCTGCAATGAATTTTAAATTTCGCGACTTTAAAATACCCTTTATGACTAAGAAGGAATTTTATCTGGTCGCAGTTATTGTTATTTACATGTATCTTGCATTTATATTTCATATAAACCTGAAAAATTTTATCAATTTTCAGAAAAATCCACATGCGGAATATAGTTATAACCTTTTTGAATAAGGTTGTAATAGTTTACAGTTTTTCCAGGTACTTAACCTGCAAGTCTTTTTCCAGAACAATTATAACCTCAAGCCCTGATGGAAGAGCCCTTTCCTGCCCCATAGCTCTTGGCCCGGTCTGTACCAGCTTGACAATAGGCCCTATGTTTTCAATGTAATGGGGGACTTTTGTGTATTCTGTTCTTTGTGTAACCTGTCCGCCAATAAGATCTGTCGTGCTTTTGTCCCATACTCTGGCGTGTAAAGGAGTCCGCCACCCGTCAGAAAAAATCAGTTCGTTAATTCCTACTTTGAAATAGCCGTCTCTTCCTTCTTGCGCCTGCTCTAATTCAACAATATTACCCAGAAAAACAGAGTCCTTAGGTATACACACTGATTTTCCTATAACCACATCAGCTACAAGCACCATGGAAACAGGATCTCCAATTTTATTTATTTTGGAAGAGATTGTTTCCTGCAAAATAACTTTAAACATTGTGCCTGAAGGAAACTCTGCTGTTGCTGTATTGGGTTCAACTTCAAAAGAAAACACTGCACAGTTTGCTTTAGAACTGATTAAAAAAACCATCAGGCATATAATTAAATATTGTATTAATCTCATATTTTGCTTTAAAAGCCCGGGGAATGCACGGGTAAACCATTGTATCCAGGGTTAGAGTATACCATACTTCTTATTTTTTTAGTAGTGTAATTGCCGTTTTGAAAGGTCCTTGCCAGTGTATTTAGCCTGTCTACCAGAGGATATGAGCCTAATGTAATAGTATTAAGTTTTGAATTTCTTTTTTTCATTTGAATCCATACATCTGCTTCATATCCCCAGGCATATGTCTCCTCTTCTAAGGAGCATTGTTCGTCCTGATGTACTGATTCATGGCTTAAGAGGCTTGCCAGTGCCTCAGGAGGAGCTGATGCATGTTTGTTATTGATAAAGATATAAAGTTGTTTGCCGTCTTTCCAACCCAATGCATCAAAGTCTTTATAGTTGGGAGATATTTCAGCAAGATTTCTAAATTTTATTTGCATTGGTCGCCGGGAAACGTTATTGCCAAGTATTGCAGTTCTGGCCCATTCGGCAGTGGTACCGGACATAAGGTTTATTGCCTGTATTATTTTAGGGTCTTTAGATGCCAGGGAGGAAGAATCAGCACAAGAAACCTGATTTTGTAAGAAAAAAACAAAACAAAGTACCGCAAAAAGCTTTAAAATACGCATAAATCCACTCTCTTCTAAATTAACTGCCACAGTAGATATTCTGGCACATGTTAATTATAATGATCCAGAAAAATATGGAAATCGTTTAATTAATGTAACGATTTTTAGCAATAATTAAAATAAATTGATTTTTATCTTCATTTGGGGGGCTGCGCGAAGCGCAGCCCCCCAAATATGGGCGGGTGGCCTTTCGGGCCACCCGCCCATAAAAAATAATATAAATATTTAATCTTTCATTGCCGGCTTCTTAATTGTTATTGTATTGACAATGTAGTAACAGAGTAGTACAATTTAACTATGGATAAAAATTTCAGAATGTACAAAAAATACAGGGTTAAAGATATAATTTTCCGATTCAAAATGGATTTAAACCCTGTAACTAATGAAATGGATTACCACATCTGGATTAGACATCTAGTTGAACCTGAAACTGTCATCAATGCGTTTTTTAACGTTGATAAAGAACGCTATAATGAAAAACATAAAAGATTTGAAGTATATTCGGAAAAATATAATTTAATTATTTATTATTTTTATCTAAAAGAAAAGGAAATCATTATAATATCTGCATTTCAAGGAGTATAAAAATGAAAAAAATTGATAGAAAAATTAAAATTGATAATTTAGAAATCGAAGATTTGGGATTTGAAGAATTATCTGAAGAAGAAGATGAATTAATAACAAAAATGATCGATGAAGCAGAAAAGGAAATCGAATCTAAAACTAAACCCCTGACAATAAGAATGCCTTTATCCCAAATTGAACGGTTTAAAAAGATTGCTGCTAAAAAAGGCCTGCCATATCAAACCTATATTAAAAGTATTTTAAAACAGGCATTGGACAAAGAAGAAGATATAGCTTAGTTTTTTACCACGGGTTTCTTAATTATTAAAGAACATCCTGTCATTTCTTCAGGCTTTTCAAGTTCTAAAAGCTCCAGCACGGTCGGCGCAATATCTGCCAAACATCCTTCCGGTCTTAATGTCACGTTTTCCCCGTCATTAATGAGGATGAAAGGGACAGGGTTGGTCGTATGTGCAGTAAAAGGCTTGTGGGTGTGCGGGTCTTCCATGCATTCTGCATTTCCATGATCAGATGTCAGAAGCATCACAGCATCGACTTCTTTTACAGTGTCTACTATCTTTTTAAGGCATTCATCAAGGAATTCTATTGCCTTAATCGCAGCATCCAGCATTCCGGTGTGGCCAACCATGTCAGGATTGGCAAAATTTACCAGAATAAATCCATATTCTTGTGATTTAAGTGCTTCAATTACCTTTTCAGTAACTTCAGGTGCACTCATTTCAGGTTGAAGGTCGTATGTTGCCACTTTAGGTGAAGGTATAAGCACTCGGGTTTCTGTTTTATATGCTTTTTCCACTCCACCATTAAAGAAAAAGGTTACATGCGCGTATTTTTCAGTTTCCGCTGTCCTGAATTGTTTAATGTTATGCTTATCCAGTACGTCTGCCAGGATATTGGTGAGGTTTTTAGGCGGATATGCAACTGGCAAGCCAAACGTTTCATCATATTCTGTCATACACACATAATAAAGGTTAGTAAGAACTTTTTTTCTTTCAAAACCTTTAAATTCAGGGCTATTTATAGCTCTAGTGATTTCTCTTGCCCGGTCCGGTCTGAAATTTATAAATATTATCGCATCGTTGTCTTTTATTCTTGAATTTTTATCATCATTTGTGACACTGGGTAAAACAAATTCATCGCCTTTGTCTTCAACTTCATATGAGCTTTTTATTGCTGCATCTGCTGAAGGCAGTGTTTTCCCTTCACCTAAAAGCAGGCAATCATAGGCTTTTTCTACCCTGTCCCATCTCTGGTCCCTGTCCATAACATAATACCTGCCTATTATAGAAGCGATCTGGGGCAGGTTTTCCTGCTTTAGCTTATTTTCAAGCTGTGCAAGGAATCCATCAGCGCTTCTTGGCGGGGTGTCCCGGCCATCTAGAAAAGCGTGTATATAAACTTTTTCTAAGCTTTGCTGTTTTGCAAAATCAACGCAGGCAAACAAATGCTCCATTGAGCTGTGTACGCCTCCATCGCTTACTAACCCCATAAAATGGAGCGAGGAATTATTTTTCTTTGCATGGTCAGCGGCTTTTAAAAATTGAGGATTTTTGAAAAAGCTTTTGTTTTTAATAGCAAGGTTTATGGCTGACAAATCCTGGTAAACAATCCTTCCTGCGCCGATATTTAAGTGCCCGACTTCTGAATTGCCCATCTGGCCTTCCGGCAGGCCCACATGTTCGCCGTGAGCATATATGCAGGTATTTGGATAGTTTTCTTTTAAAGAATTAAAAGTAGGAATATTTGCTGATTTGATGGCATTGGTAGGGCAGTTGTCGCCGCATCCCCAGCCGTCGAGTATTGTTAGAAGAATTGTTTTATTTTTCATTGTATGTTGCCTCGTTGTCACTCTATATATCTTGAATTTTAATGTAAATATGTTATATTAAATATAAGGCAGGTGAGAGCTGCAACTCTCACCATTCAAAGCCCTAATAGAACATTAATAACAAAATTTTGATTACGAGTAGTATCAATAAGATAACTACTCGTTCTCGCATTTTGATTTTAATTTCCACGTTGCATCACCTCCTTTCTCTGGCTATTTCACGTTTAGAGCGTGTCCAGAGGGGAAATGAAGGGCTTTTTAGCCAAATTGAATTATCAAAGAGCAATTAATTTTTTAAATCATAGCATAATTATTAAACTTCCTGATAATTAAAATTTTTTTAGCATTGTTAGAATAAATATATGCAAAACATAGGGGAAACAGAAATGGATATAGATAACATTATTTATAAAAGAATAGAGGAAGAAGCATTTCTGCATCATAAAAAAGATGAATGGAAGGACGCTTTGCAGAACTGGGGAGAAGCAAAAAACGAAATAATGGACAGAATACGTTTTATCGCTTATTATCTACACGTAAACAATCTTAATAAGCCTGCTCTCGATAATTGGGTGGAAGCACAGAAAATTTATATTAAAAACTTTTAATGACAGAAAACAAAATTATTAAAAATATTAAAATAACAATTTTTTTTGTAACGATTTTTTTGCTTACAGTTCTTTTTGTGGTGGTTCGCTCAGAAGCGGATCTTGATTTATGGCACAGAATGGCTGTTGGGAAGATTTTTTCGCAGATTGGGTGGGTCATTTACCATGATATTTTTTCTTATTTCCCTGTTAAAGAAATGTGGGTGGACCATGAGTGGCTCTCAGGAGTAATTTTTTACTATATAATTAATTGGTTTGGCGATTTTGGAATACTAACCCTGCAAATTTTAATAATATTTGCAATTTTGATTTTGGTTTATAAAACTAATAAGCTTATCTGGCTTGAAAATAAGTACAGAATCAGTTATTATGCGGTTGTCCTTCTGGCGATTATCCCTGGGTTAAGCTCAACATTAAGGTGTCAGGCTTTTACTTATTTGTTTTTTACTTTATGGCTATATCTGCTTGAAAGAATCAGGCGGGGGGATAACCGATTTATCTGGGTTTTTCCTGTGACCACGCTCTTATGGGCAAATATGCATGGCGGGTTTCTTGCAGGGTTTGGATTAATAGGTTTTTATATAATTGGTGATTTTTTTAATAAAAAGGATGTAAAAAAATATTTTGTAATTCTTGGACTGAGCTTGCCAATGACTCTGCTGAATCCTTACGGAATCAAGTACTGGTATTATCTTGTAGATGCGGTATTAATGGAAAGACCTTATATAACTGAATGGCAGGCATTCGAGCCTTTTGAAAGTATTTATAATGAACCGGGAGCAAAGCTGTTATTTTTATTTTTAACGGTTGGATATGGGTATAAAATATTTAGAAAGCAATTTGGGTTTGATAAAGTTGAAATCATTACTCTTCTAATAACGCTGTTTCTTTTATTCAGGCATGAAAGGCATACCACGTTTTTTGCAATTGCAGCTGCATGTTATGGTTACAGGTATTTTGTGGCTTTTCTTGATGCTATATTTGATAAATTTAGAAATAAAGTTTTGAAACTGATTCCTGAAGACAGAATTGAGCAGGCATATTTTGCAAAGTATTGCGGAGTTTATGTTTTATTGATTATGATTAGTGGTTATCTTATTTTTTCTAACCACATATCAGTGAAAATGGACATGTATCCTGTGAAAGCTGTTGAATTTATAAGAAAAAATAATATATCCGGCAATCTTTTTGTGCCTTTTAACTGGGGCAGTTATACTATGTGGAAACTTTATCCTAAAAATCTTGTTTCTATTGATGGCAGGTATGAGGAAACTTATGAAAGTCAGTCATATCTTGATGTATGTTATTTGTCTTTTTTTAAAAAAGATTGGGAAAAAGTTTTAAATAAATATAATCATGACGCTTTACTGTTGGGAGTTGAAACAGAAATTTATAAAAAAATTAAGACTCTTCCTGAATGGAAACTTGTTTATGAAGATGAAAAAGCTGTTGTGTTTTTGCCTGCTCTCAGTAAAAGGGCTGATTGGCAGATGCCTGTAGAGGATGAAGAGTATTATATAAAAACAAAGTATGAAAATCAGATAAGTTTTTAGTAATGTTACTCTTTAAAAGGGAGCTGCTGGAAGCAGTCCCTTTTAAATTAATACCAAAAAGCCATCAATATAATTCTTTTATAAGTGGCGTGCAACAACACCAGTTATATACTTCAGTATGTTCTGCGGCGTTGTCATCGTTTTGTGTGGGGATTCTTAAGGGGCCGAAGGCCCCTTAAAAATCCCCCTATAACGACGGCTACGTCAAGGTCAACTTAAAAAGAAAACAAAAAATGTGTCCTGCGCCGCCCAAAAGTTATGCTTTGATTGCACCTTGGTATAAAAATTATTTTAGGAAAAATTAATTCAAGGATTTGGCTTTTTTTATTTTTAAATCAGTCATAAACACATTTTTTATTGCTGATATAAATTGTAATTTGGCTTCAATAGGGTTCATAACATAGTTTTTAGAAGAGCATTGTTTGCTATATAGTTTATAAAAGTTTGACCAATTTTGAACACTGTTTTTAGCGTCTGTTTTTGCTTCTTGAAGCAGGTTTGTAACATCCTTACTTAAGTCTTTAGGGATAATAATTTTATCAATGTCTTGTATTGCTGAATTACAGTGATTTTGCGCTTTATTGATTAAGCTGCATTGTTCTTCTGGATTTTCTATTGTTTTAGAAAAAGCATTATCATAAGAATCAAGGCATGCGTCTGTTGCTTTAAGCAATTTTTGTTCAAATTTAATTACAGGATCAGTATTATTTTTGTTTATAGCAACAGGGGCTTTTTTATTATTAGTTGCCCATAAGGAATGAACTATTAAACCTGCCATTACAAAGCATAAAGCAAGAATTATTACGCAGGCAGCTTTAATTTCTCTAAATTTTTTGGTTAACAAACTGTAAATAAGTGGAATAAATATTAAGGCAGATAAGCCCAGCAGAACATCTCCGATAAAATTCAGAGAATAATAAAAACACCACAATGATCCTAAAAAAAGTTGAATCCCAAAAAGATATTTTAAAAAGCTCATAATTATACATTATACAATATTTATACAATATTGTTTTATATTTATAATTTTTGGTAGTGAGGCCGCCTTAGGCGGCCTCACTACCTTTTGGAGAGGGCCGGCGGAGCCGGCCCTCTCCAAAAAATATTAAAAATCAGTTACTATTCGACCACAACCAAAAAACAAAAACCTTTTATAGATAGCAAGTTACGTTATAATAATTGCATTATGCAGGTAGTAAAGAAACTTAATAAAAATTTATTTGAAGCTTCAAGCCTCGCACTGGGAGTGTTTGATGGAGTACACATAGGGCATCGCAGTGTTATAGCAGATGCGATACAAAAAGCAAAAAAACTGGATATAACTTCTGCTGTAGTTACTTTTTCCTGTCATCCAAAGTCTGTAATAACTGGAATCAGTCCTGAAATGATTACCACCATTGAGGATAAACTGGAACTTTTTAGTGAGCTTGGCGTGGATGCGACAGTTATCATTGATTTCAATGAAGAATTCGCAAAAATGACAGCAGAAGAATATTTGAAAAATATTTTAACGGATTGTTTAAATGTAAAGAGTCTTTCTGTAGGGTATAACCATCAATTTGGCAGTGACAGGAAGGGAACCGGCGATTTTTTAAAACAATACTGCGCTGAACATAATATCCAGCTTAATATAATACCTCCTGTGAAAATTGATAACCATACAGTGAGCAGTTCTGTAATAAGAGGGTTTATAACGTCAGGTGATGTCTCCTCAGCGCATGAATTCCTGGGAAGGCCGTTTAAAATTAAAGGCAAGGTGATTGAAGGCCAGCATCTTGGCAGGAAACTAGGCTTTCCAACAGCTAATTTACAAGTTAATGAGGATTTAATCTTGCCTCTGCGAGGAGTATATTCAGGCACAGCAATAATAGAGGAAAAAGTTTACAAAGCAGTTATAAACGTGGGAAGAAGACCGACTATAGGTGATTTGCAAAAAGACCTTATTGAAGCGCATATCCTGGATTTTGACAGGGATATTTACGGGCAGGTAATAGAAGTTGCTTTTTTAGAGCGAATCCGGGACGAGAAAAAGTTTGAGTCACTTGATGATTTAAAGAAGCAAATAGAGCAGGATTGTGGAATAGTGAACATGTTTTGATTGTTTTAGGGGAGCAGCGCTTCACGCTGCTCCCCTAAAATAATCAAACAATCAGTTATTTTCAAATCATTACAGGATTGTTAGATATTAAAAATATCATTATAATTTTAAATATGATATTAATACGAATATTATTATTAATTATAATTTGTTTTTGCTCGAGTCTTTCTGCTAGCGCAATAAAGATAGGTTTGTATACGAATAGTGAAGATACTATTTATTTTGGTGTATCAAAAAGCGGCGTAATTGCTGATGCTGAAACCGGAGATTATATTCTTCTTTTAAATCCAATGAAGCCCTATAAAATGAAAGGGAAGGGTGAATATTTACAAATAAGTGTTGATGGAAAGGACTATTGGATAAAGAATCAAAAGATAATAATTAAATCAACTCAGGAAAAAGGTTTAGTATATACAAAGAAAAAATGGTACAAAGGTGAACTGGTAGCACTTAACACTAATGAAGGTTTAACAGTAATAAATGAAATTGATTTGGAAAATTATGTTAAAGGTGTAGTCCCTGCTGAAATGCCTCCTGCATGGAACCTTGAAGCACATAAGGCTCAGGCGATTGCTGCGAGAAGTTATGCAGTTTCAAATGCAGGAAAAAGAGGAAAACTTGGCTATGATTTAAAGGATAATGACGAAGATCAGGTGTATAAAGGTCTTTCAGCGGAAACCCTGCAAACAAATCACGCAGTTGACGCTACCAAGGGACAGGTTTTAGTTTATAACGATAAGGTAATACGCGCTTATTATCATGCAAGTTCAGGCGGCTCGACCTTATCTGCAAAAGACGTATGGGGAATGGATTTGCCGTATACAGTCCCTGTAAGGTCGTTTGATGAAAATCTTCCTTGCAGGGGACACAGGGTGGGCATGTCGCAAAACGGTGCCAATATTCTTGCAAAAGAAGGCTACAATGCTTATCAGATATTAGGGTATTTCTACAGAAACGTGATGCTGAGAACGCTTTATTAATGAAAATAATATTCAAGTTAATATTCCAGAATAGTTAGAAATATCCTGATCCCAAGAATTATGAAAATTCCTACAAATATCATCCGTAAAATAAATGGTGAAAGTAGCCTGTTTAGCTTTGAGCCTAGCGCTGCTCCAAATACAGCTCCTATTATTATGAAAATAATTAAATTATAAGGTATAAGTCCTACAGAAATTTTTCCAGCAAATATAAGAATCGCAGAAATAAGGACAATAAGCGTTGTAGTACTTATAGCCGCTTTAACCGGTAATTTGCAAAAGTGATTTAATATAGGCATAAATGTAACAGCTCCCGCAAAACCAAGCGTTCCAGAAATAAAAGTACCTGTAAAAATTATCAGATTTGTAATTACAGGTCTTTCAAGTTTGCAATCTTCACTATTATTACTTTCTGCGCTGGGAATAAGGATAAGCACAGCTGAAACGGCAAGTAAAAATAAATACATACACAGCATGGCTTTTTCTGAAACATATTTTGCTGTTACTGCACCCGATAATGCTCCGATTATTCCGGCGGGCAGGACTGCTTTAACTACTTTAAGGTTTATTGCGCCAAATTTTCTGTGATTCATAAAAGCAAAGAAAATTCCTGCAAGGGATTGGGTTGCGGCTATGCCGGTAATTTCATTAACGCTAAAGGTTTGAAAGCCTAAAAAGGGCAAAAGATACAAAAATGCAGGAAAAATAATTATTCCGCCGCCAATTCCAAGAAGGCCGGAAAAAAACGCAGCACCAAGGCTTACAAAAATTATTATTATGTAGTAAAGGTCAAGCATACGTAAAAATACTTTCTGCAATGTCATTGCGAGGAGAGCCGAAGGCTCGACGTGGCAATCTGTCCAACGTGGCTTTTATGCTGTGGGCCTTTGGCCCACTTAGATAGATTCTCGCGTCGGGCGAAAAAGTAAATTTAATTGTGTTTATGCTTAATTTTATGTTTCGCCCTCCTCAGAATGACAATTTGGAACAGGGTTAGTTCAGAATAATTACAATAAATATATTATCTTAATAAATATTAAGCAAATAGCCAAAATTCTAAAATATTGTAAAATTTAATTGTACCAATATATTGAGAGAGGCAAAATTGCTGTTTCAGGATAATTTTTGTTCAGGGTTAATCCGTACTGTAAAGTTTAATCGGTGTTTGTCATTACTGATAGCTTTAAATTTATTTGCTTATTCCACAATTTTGGGCTGGGTAGGCTTGTTTCTCTACATAATTGCAACAGAAATATTTATAAATCTCGCAAGAAACAAGGCTCTTTCCAGTAAAAAAGTGTGTCAAAATGTTTTTAATTTAAACATTGTCCTGACTACGATATTTTTATTAATAACAGCAATTGGTTCAGGGAATGAGGATTTTATTTTTCTTTCGATAATTCCTATATTCCAGTCCACGCTGTATAGAAAATTTGGTTATATAGTTGGAATCATTGGCGCAGGTAGCCTAGGTGTTTTAGTTGTGGGTTTTGACCTTGCAAAAGTGGTGTCTTTTTTAACCGTGATAGGTGTTTTAACTTTTCTTATAATGATTTTATCAAAAACACTTAGCCGCACTAACAGTAAGGCCGACTATTTGCACAGTATAGCCACAACAGATGCCCTGACCGGTCTTATAAACAGGCGGGAATTTGATAAAAGGATGATAGAGGAATTTTCGCGTTCAAAAAGGCACAAATCTCCCTTATGTCTTGCTCTCTTTGACATAGATTTTTTCAAAAAGATTAACGATACATACGGGCATAATACAGGTGATACTATTTTAAAGGAATTAGCCAGGTTAATTTCTTCTAATACAAGGAACTGCGATGTTGCAGCACGTTATGGAGGGGAAGAATTCGCCCTGATACTACCGGAAACTGCTCAGTTAGAGGCATATGAGCTTGTAGACAGATTAAGAGAGATTGTAGAAAAAGAATTGTTTAATAAAACCCAGCGTCCTATTAAATTCACCATAAGTGTTGGAGTAGGACAGCTTGATTTAGCTGACCGCAGCCCAATAGATTTTATTGAAAGAACAGATAAAGCGCTTTATGCAGCAAAACAAAGCGGCAGAAACAGGGTAGAAAAAGCGCCTTTTGGCTTTCACTTTGTTTCAAAAAAGAGAGAAGCGGTTTAGAGCTTACTTAAAAACTCAGAAATTGCCTGCGCTTTCCATTTCATATCATTATGGTCGCCTTTTTCGTTTAAAAACATTGTTACATTGGAATTGCCTGAATTCTTTAATGCTTCATAGTTGCGGTATGCCATATCTAAAGGAACTACGTTATCAGTCTTAGTATGGAGTATTAAAACAGGAACTTTAATATCTTTCATTTTTTTAATGTTTTCAAACTTGCTTTGTAAGAATTTTCCTATATGTCGATGGCCTGGAATTTTTTCACAATGCTTATTAACAGCATCACCCATAGTTGTAAAGGTACTATCAAGAATAACGCCTTTAAAATTATACTTTATTGCAAGTTCTGATGCGACTCCGCCTCCCATAGACATGCCCCAGATTACTATATTATCAGGGGTTATTTTGTTTTTATTTAAAAATTTAATAGCGCTGTGTGCATCTTCATAAATAGTTTTTTCCGAGGGGTTTATAGGAGTGCTTTCTCCAAATCCTCTATAGTCTGTTATTAAAAGACCGTAGCCTTTCTCACTATCTTTATTTATGAGAAATTCAGGCATTTCACCTACAAAGTATGAAGCATTATATTTTATTCCATGACAGAACATTACAGTGGGCATACCAGGCTTAGGCGCCCTGTAATAGCATTTTATTTCACCATTATTGGCTGTAGGAATAGAAATTTTTTCAATATTAGCATCAGGAGGTATGGGGGTAATTTTAGTACTGGGATCATATAGTAATCTTTTTTCTGCGGAATCACGGATTCCATCAAAAGAAATATTCTGGTTTCTTATAAGGGTTAGATTAAAATTTGAATAATTGTTAAGCATTTTTATCCTACGGTGATTTTTGTTTTCAAATTAGTTAAATCACCTGAATAAAAAAAATTGCTAATGTGCCTGAAAAGAGGCGTTATCTTGCGTCCACTCGGTAGTGTAATCTTTTTATAAAATTTGATTTATTTTTTTTAAGCTGTCCGGGTTTAAAATTAAATATTCAGGGTCTTTAAGATCCAGCCTCTTTGGGCCCACACAAAATTCAATAAATCTAGCTAATGTCTTAGTACCGTAACGACTATTTAATAATTCTCGTATTTTAGGATTAGAATTTTTTTTAACCGAATCCAAGTGGATTATTCCATCCTGAGGAACTCCAAAATTGATGGCTTCATTACAAATTTCCCTGATAGCGTCTCTTCCTTTAGGGCAAAGAGTTGAAATGGATTTGTCATTTATTAAAATTTCTACCACATCAGATAAATTTGCAGAAAATCCTATTCTTGAACTGTTGTTTATCATTGCTTCTGTTTTCCAAAACGATTAATATTCATAATGAATATAAAGCAAAATTATTGCTATATTTCAAAAAAATTGTTTAAAAAATTAACAAATTTAATTAGTTCCCACCCTGCGCGTAAGATGTATATCTTTGATTTTCCCTGACATAAACTACATAATCAAGGTAAGCAGGCAGCTTGTATAAATAATCAAGCGGATTTATGGCACTTCCTCTATAAACAACTTCAAAATGCAGGTGCGGCCCTGTAGACCTGCCGGTTGAGCCAATATATCCTATAATTTGTCCTCTGCGGACATAATCGCCTTTATTAACCAGGTTTTGGGAGTTATGAGCGTATCTTGTCTGTACCCGTGGAACCTTGGGAATATCAGGATAATTGTGGTCTATTACTATACATTTTCCATATCCGCCATCCCAGCCGCTATAGATCACTTTCCCTTCCTGTAGCGCGTAGATAGGACTATTTTGGTTAGCAGCTATGTCTATGCCGCTGTGATATCCCCATTGCCTTGAAAATGGATCAATCCTGGGGCCGAATGGGGAGGATATACTGCCTTGTGTAGGGGCTGCCAGTTTGTGTTTTTCTTTGGAATAGCAAGGAGAAATAAAAAATAACAATACTAAAAAAACTGTTAATATGTTCGTTAAAATTCGCATATTATTTTATATCGGCAAACCTTTATAAATTCTTTATTTCAAAAAGTAACAATATTCTGGTATCCTATAAATATGAATTGGGGCTAAAGGAATAATGGTGATTTAAATGTGCGGTATAGTTGGCTGTATAGGGCATGAGGCTTTAGTAAGGTTTTTAATTGAAGGGCTGGAAAAGCTTGAATACAGGGGATATGACTCTTCAGGCATAGCTTTTCATAATGGCGAAGAAGTAAAGATTTATAAAGCACAGGGTAAGCTTATAAATTTAAAAAACCTTTTAAATGGCTGCCTGTCTGAAAACAGTAACTTAAAAGCAGGCATTGGCCATATAAGATGGGCAACTCATGGCGTGCCAAACGAAACAAACGCTCACCCTCATATAAGTTTTGAAAATAAAGTCGCAATAGTTCACAACGGCATAATAGAAAACTACAAGGAATTAAAAAAAGAATTAATTGAAAAAGGGTATAAATTCTCTTCGCAGACAGATACTGAAGTAATAGCGCATTTAATAGAAGACAGCCTTAAAAATACCGATAGCTACAGTGCTGCAATGCGGCATGCCCTGAAGAAACTACAGGGGGCCTATGCTCTTGGGGTAATTTTTAAAGAAAATCCAGAAACCCTTTTTGCAGCAAGGAAAAGCGCACCGCTAATTATTGGAGTGGGTGAAAATAGTAACTTCATAGCAAGCGATGTGCCTGCAATTCTTGAATATACTAAAAAAGTGATATACCTGGATGATAATGAAATTGCGCAAATACAGGGTTCATCGTATAAAATTATGGATTTAGAAGGTAATATTCTTGAAAAGCAGGTGGAAATTATTCCCTGGGAGCCTGTTGCTATCAGCAAAATGGGCTACAAGCATTTCATGATGAAAGAAATACACGAACAGCCTGATGTAATAAGGCAAACCCTTTTTGATAAATTAAGATGTTTTTCCGAGCCGTTACATTTGCCGGAAGTAAAATTAACTCATGATACCCTTGAAAAGCTTGATAGAATACAGATTATAGCCTGTGGGACTTCGCTTCATGCTGCTATGGTAGGTAAATATTTGATTGAGGAGTTCATCGGCATCCCTGTGGATATTGAAGCATCTAGCGAATACATATATAAAAGAACGGTCATAAGTAAAAATTCTCTTATTATAGGGGTTTCCCAGTCAGGAGAAACCGCTGATACCCTCACAGCAATCCGTCAGGCAAAATCTAAAGGTTCGCATGTGCTTGTTATAACAAATAGACCGGATTCTACCATGGCAAGAGAAGCTGACAGCCTGCTGCCCGTAAATGCCGGGTTTGAAGTGAGTGTTGCTGCTACAAAGTCATATACAGCGCAGCTTATGGCTTTTTATCTTTTTGCTATTTACCTTGCTGAAATTAAGAATTCTTTGCCACAGGAAGAAATTGAGGAATACAAAAAAGAGCTTTTGCAACTGCCTCAAAAGGTTGAAATGATTCTTAGCAATAAGGAAGAAATTAACGAATGCGCAATAAAATTCCATAATACAAGGAATTTTATATACATCGCACGGGGAATTAATTATCCTGTAGCCTTAGAAGGGGCATTAAAGCTGAAAGAAATAAGTTATATAAACGCAACAGGCTACCCTGCCGGCGAATTAAAGCATGGACCGATCGCTATGCTTGATGATACTATTCCTGTTCTTTCAGTATTGGTTCCAGGGAAGGTATATGAAAAGGTTTTATCTAACAGTGAAGAATCGAAGGCCCGTAATGCCAGCATGATCGCTGTTACTTCCGCGGATGATGAGAATTTGGAATCAATTTTTGACTATATAATTAAAATTCCAAAAACGCATGAGATTTTTTCGCCTATATTAACGACCATACCTTTGCAGTTACTGGCGTATTATATAGCAGAGTATCTTGGTAAGGACATTGACCAGCCACGGAACCTGGCGAAGTCTGTTACTGTGGAGTAATTACCGTCATCCTGAGCGTAGCGAAGGATCTGTTTCAACAGATTCTTCGGGCTAAAGCCCTCAGAATGACGAAACACATAAAAATTAAAAGAGGCTGGTGCGCACCAGCCTCTTTTTCCAAACTAGTTAAGTAAATTCTTACTTATTTACTAATTCTTTGAATTTTTTACCAGCTGTAAATGTTGGAACTGTTTTAGCAGGTATTTTAATTTCTTTACCGGTTTGTGGATTTCTGCCGGTTCTTGCTGCTCTTTTGCGTGATTCAAAAGTTCCAAAGCCAACTAATGTAACTTTTTTACCTTTTGCAACTGTTTTTTCCACAACGTCAACGAATGCTGATAAAACTTCAGAAACGTCTTTTTGAGTAGCTTTCGCTTTTTTTGCCACTTCTTGTACTAATTCTTCTTTGTTCATTTAGGTCTCCTTTCCAAAAAAACCATTTAACCCACAAGTACTATTATATTGATATTAGCAAATTGTGCAAGAGGTTTTCTACAATTTAGTTTACAGATTTTAAAATTTAATTAACTTGAAATGTTAATTAAAAACGGCAAATTTTAGTTGTAGGAGCCACTATACAGCTTCTACAACTAAAAAAATACTAAATAAATAAATTTAATTAATCAATAATTATTATGTCGTCATCATTTCCGGTACTACTGGAAGTAGTAGTTGAACTTGTTGTGTCTGGAGAATATGAACCTGACCGGGAATAATAAGTAGTATCACTGGTAGTGGTAGAAGGAGTAGTTGTAGTAGTCGTTGTAGTAGTGGTAGTAGGGTTAGTATTAAGATATTTTTCTTTTGCTTTTTCCAGTAAATGCTTGCCTACTGTTTCTACGGATTCTTTTATCAGTTCTTTCATTAAATCATCAGCAAAGCAGACTTTTCCGTCTGTACATACTTGTTTTCCGGAGTTTGGATTACTGTAATCATTCACAGCAAATGCTGGTGTACTTATGATAAAAGCTAAAATAAATGCAACACTTTTAATTCTTTTCATGCAAAACCCCTAACCTTTAAAATTACCTAATTGTTTTTATAAAGTCAGGGTTTATTATATATGTTTGTTTAATAAAAAACAAGCATGTTAATAAAATTATATATATTTGGAGGGAAGTCCGGCTTCGCCGGACTTCCCTCCAAATAGTGCGGGGGCGCCGAAGGCGCCCCCGCACTAGCTAAGATAAAAAACTGGTTTTTTAAATCTTAATTTTTGGCCTTAACTTGCCGCAATTATTGTTTTGCATACCTGGTCAAAATCTTTATCTCTTATTATTTGGTAAGAATTACGCCCCAGCGTTTCAGAATTATTGCATGCTTTTATAATATTTTCAGCTAGTTTTTCAGAGTCCATATACGGGAAAATATAGCCGTTATAATTATTTTTAACAAGGTCATAACTGCAACCCACTTTGTCTGAAACAATTACAGGCAAATTAAAGTTCATTGCCTCGTTTACAACCAGGCCCCACGGTTCAACGATTGATGGGAGGACAAAAACATCTGCTATAGAATAATAAAGCGTTAATTTTTTAAACTGCTGGAATGGTACTAATTGGACAAAGTCCTGCAACCCTTTTTCTATTATGTAACTTTTTATTTGAAAATCAAGGTTTCCGCCCCCTACGAAGATACATATAATATTTTTCTTTTTTTTCCGAATTCTGTCTACTGCGTTAATAAGCGTAAAAGGATTTTTCTCTTTTACAAAACGGCCTACGTATAGTATTACTTTTTTCTTTTCATTAATGCCAAGAGCCTTTTTAATCAGGCTTTTTTTGTGCTTGAGCTTAAGATAGCGTTGTCTGTATTTGTTGTTGTCCACAGGGGAATACGCAAAGTGAATTTTGTCTGATATGCCTGAATTCATTGTTTCAAGAAATTCCCTAACTTTTGTTCCATATGCTATAAATCCTGAAAACATGAAATTATTTATATAAAGAGGTTTCACTATACTTTTTAACAAAGTAGCGCCTGAGAGATTATCTTCCTCCCATAAAACAGCTTTTTTGCCCCATATTTTTGAGGCCAGGGCATAAAAAGGCCCTATAAACCTTGTCCCTCCTTTAAAAATTATGGTTGAATAGTTGTTTAATATTATGTCTTCTATAAGGCTGAAACCTCCAAGATAGAAAAACCTGTTTTGAAAGGGAATTTTAATAAGTTTTGTATCTTCCAGTATTTTATATTTATAGCTGGCATTTTTTAAATAATCTATGTTCCATTCCCGATCAGGTTCCCGATATGCGCAGGCAGCTACAGTGAAATCAATTTCAGGGTATTTAGCCAGATTTTCAAAAAAATCATGCATATAGGGAGCTATGATGTTAGTTATAAACAGGATTTTCTTTTTGATGTTCACTTAGTGCCCTCCTGATCGACTCAAGGAATCCTAAAAGACTGAAAATAACTATGATAGAAGGAACTGCCGGGCTTTCTGTGATATAATAAACAAGAAAGAATAATATTATCGTAACGCTCAGGCAGTTAAATATATTGTATTTATTGTGCAAAATGTCTTTAAAATTCCCGAAAAGTATTAATATAAAGGGAAGGAAAAACAAAAGAGCTATCAGCCCGTAATTATAGAACATTTCAAGGTATATGCTGTGAATATGCGGCTGTTGCATAGATGGCTCCGGGTGCATTGCAGTAAGGAAAAAAGTTGCCTCCCTGGAAGAATCTATACCAAAACCAAATAATGCCTTGAAAAAGTCGAAATTGCCGGCCCAATACTGGTTATATAACTCCCAGTTAACCATTCTTATATCAATTGTATCTGTAGAAGCAAAACGATCCTGGATGTTATACAGGGTAGTTTCAGCAAATTCAGGACAAAAAATCGTTGGTAAAACAATCAAAAATATGGGAGCAAGCAAAAATGCAGGGTTAAAGTTAAAACCTATTTTCTCCTTATAATAAAGTTTTACGGCAAAAATCAGGCCAATAACTACATGTGTTGCTATAAAGAGAGAAAGAATCGTTCCTTTTTTGATGCCCAGGAGGATTAAAAGCGATAAAATTATGATATTCGTAATAATACTCCATTTTGTAGGCTCGTAAAGCTTAAAATCCCTGTTTTTTTGTATATAGAGATAAAAGCCTACAAGCATAATTAAAAGTAGAGCTTCAAAATCATTTCCTGTGAATCCTCCGTCAATAGCAAGCCTGCCCTGTATAAACATAAGGGTGCTGGTACCTGCTAGAATACTGATACCAAGAAATATAAGGTAAGTTAAAGAAGTAAAGGAAAAGAAACTTATAAGGTTCTGTAGGGTGGGCTTTAGCCCACCGGATTTAAACGACATAAACCCTGCCACAAAGGCAATTAATGGAGCTAAACCTGCCAGGTATACTATATATTTTGTTTCCGAGCTTCCAAATTCCCTGGAAATTGTCCCAAGCCCTGATTTTATAGCGCTGTGTTTAAGTCCAAGGTTGTTGTGAATCCATAAGTCAATATAGCTTGATGAGCGAAAATCTGTTTTGTAAAAAATTGCATAAATTGTACTTATGATGAAAAAGAAAAATAGGTATCTGAAAGGTTTGTAGCTCCATAAATAATCGAAGTGTTTAAAAATAAAATAAAACGATACCAGGGTTGTTAAAAGGAATACTACGGCATGGGGCTTGATTTCAAGCCCCATAGGCCCCAGTGTTTTTTGCCCAAAGAATATCCATATAACTGTCAATTGAATTAAAAAATAGGCAATAACAGGTTTTTTAATCGATTCGTTAAACAGGTATATTAATAGGCCAAGCCCGGTAATTAGTATTCCTAATAAAAGAATAGGGTCAATCTGCATGCTGGTCATACGGCAAAACTTTCCATATCATTAAGTTTTATTTTGTTTTCTATATAATTTTTAACCCAGGCTGCTGCAATACCTGCAATAACGCCAAGGTAAAGGAAGCCAAGAAATTTGAACAAGAGGTCAGCGAGCACAAAAACAGGTTTTGATGGTGCGTCAAGTATAAAAATATTGTTAACAATACTGTTTTCGTTTAATTTTGCTTCTAATTGTTTAGCTTTAACGCTTTCATAAGCGCTTTTTAATGCTGACTCCTGTTTTTTAAGTTCTTCAAGTCCCAAAATCTTTTCAGGAAGAGTAGATTCTCTTTGAAGCAGGTTGTTTACGCCTCTTTGCATCTGTTTAAGTTCGTTAGCGAGAGAAACTTTCTCTGCTTTGGCCATTGCCATTTCTTTTATCACATCCTGGGAAGATTCGTCATAAATACCCCTTACATCCGTTTCTTTAATTTTTAGGTTTGTGAATGCCTGGTTTTGTCTTTCTTTTATGATATGGTCAAGGGTTTTAACTTCGTTTTGTGCTGAAATAACTTTTGGGTAATTTTCTGTAAAAGTGCCGTTCAAATCAGCCAGTTTTTGTTGGGATACAGCAAGGTTTGCAAATAGATTGTCAAGATAAGGGTCCTTTCCGATTGAAGCAGATCTAAGCGCTACTCGGACATCAGAGATACCGATTTGGTCTGCGAGTTCTTTATGTTTTCTATCATAATAATTTATTTTACTTTTTGTCAGTTCAATGTCTCTTTCAAGCCCTACTCTAGCTTCAACAAGGACTGTTTTTTCAGCGTCCATATTTACTGCATTATTAGCTATTGTGTAATTTTTTATTTCTTTTCTGACTTCTGTAAGGTTATTGTTTATTTCTTCAAGATTTTCTTCAAGATACTTTCTCTGGTTGACTGCCACGGCTTTTCGCATATTCATGTTTTCACCCTTAAACTGTTCTACGATTTCGTTAAGGGTATTTCCGGCTGTATCCTTGTTGATCCATTTTAGTGATATGGAGAGAGTATCTGTAGAAGGTATGATTTTTGTTCTTATGTGTTCTGATAAATAGTTATGCCATTCATCTTCATTTTTAATATTTATTTTTTTAATATCTTTTTCCTGTTTCTGCTTAAGAGCTTCAAAAACTCTTACAGAGGTGTTTTTTGATTTTAAAACCTGTGCAAGGTTAAATAACGGGTTACTGTAACCACTTTCAGATTTTACAAGTGAACCCCCGCCGAATTCAGCAATAATATTTTGTTGAGGGATATCTTTTATAAAGATTTTTGCGCTTGATGAATATAGTGGTTTGTACATGAAAATAAAATAGAATAGGAAGAGAGCAAATGCTGATGCGAGTGATATTAGCATTATTTTTTTCTCTTTGAGCATAAGTTTTAATAAATTTCTCATGGTTATCCTCTTTCTTCTTTATGTCTTAATTAGTCATTGAACCTGCTTGGGTCGAACATAAGGCTCCAGTGGTTATATCCGCTTGCAACAGTGCCTATCGGGTCTACAATTCTCAGTGCAAAGTCGAACGCCCTTCCAATAATTGGTCTTGTTTTTTCAGGCACATATACTACATCCTGGGGCATAAGAGTAAGGTCCTGTTTCATAGGGTTAACTGCTGTGGTAACAAGGTTACCTCCATTGCTGTAGCGGCTAATAAAAACCTTTTTGGGTGGATATGGAGCATCTCCGAGGTATCCTCCTGCCTGTGCAATTGCTGTGTTCAGGCTGGATGACAGGCTTGAATCAAGCTCCAGTAATCCGGGGTTGTTTACATACCCTATAACCCTTACAGGTACGGTTTTGTAGGCAAATGTTGATGCGGAAAACTTGCTATATTTCTCTGCGTCTACGGCAAGAGGAGAAGCAAGTCTGGGCACATGCACGCTATCACCGGTCATAAGATATATATCCTGGTCAGATTTGCCTTTTTCCAGGAGTTCAAGAAGATTTACTTCATGCTGGGTGTTGTCAAACCTGTTTGAAATTTGAATATGTTCTACATCTGCATCATAATTCACTCCCCCGGCGGCGGTCAGTACGTTTGATAATATAGGAGTTTTTCTTTCTACATGGGTGGTCTTCTCATCAAAAAATGCTGCTGTTGTTTCTGTATCTGTGTTAATCTCATAGCTTCCGGGAACAGAAACAGCTCCTGTTACCTGGACAATAAATGGCCTGCTTTTTTGCATGCTTATTGCAACATGCGGGTTTCTTACATAATGAGCATATTTTTCTTCCAGCACGCTGCTGAGCTCATCAAATGTTAAACCTGTTGCGGGAACGCTGTAGAGTCCTGAAAGGTTGATTTTTCCGTCAGGTTGTACTTTTACAGCATCCCTGGACAGTTCAGGAACACCAAGAACATTTACATTAATAATGTCGTTAGGTCCGAGAATATACTTTCTTGAATTGAAACTTGCGTAGAGTTGAGCCTTATCAGGCTGAGCAGCTTCTGAAATAACCGGTTCTTCCGGAATTGCTGCATTTTCTGCATATACAGGCAGAGATGCAAACATTGTAAACATTAACATCACGACAACTTTGATCATTAGTCTCATATTTTGTCCCCTAATTCTATTACCTCTTTCTAGTTATTAAAAAATTTTGCAAAAAGGTAAATTAGACTATCAGACTAATACGTTTGTTGAATAGTTTCCAGAAAGCTATACTCTGGTCTAGGGCTTATAGCCCATTCGTATACATTAATAAGTTTTTTATAGTAAACTTCAGCAGTATATAAATTTTTAAACTTTATTTTTGCATTTTTTCCAAAATTAGATGAAAGTTCAGGATTGTTCCATAATTTTAGAATAGCATTTTTTAATTCTTCAACATTTCCCGGCTCAACCATTATTCCGTCTTTATAATCATTTATTACTTCCGGGATGCCGCCTGTCCTGCTGGCAATTACAGGCTTCCCATAAGAAAATGATTCAAGTATGGAAAGTCCGAATGCTTCCCCGCACAGGCTTGATAATACTGTCGCGAAGCAATTTTTATACTCGTTTTCCAGCTCTATTCCTTTTTTTAGCCCAATAAATTCTATATTTTTTATATTGTTTTGCTCAATGAATTTTTGTAATTCTGTTTCATATGCGCCTTTTCCGGCTATACGCAATCTTATGTGAGGCAGGTCTTTAAAGGCGTTAATAAGGCAATATAGGCCCTTTTCTTTAACAATCCTGCCTGCATATAGAAAATATCCTTTGTGGGAATTATTATTAGTATCGTTGGCATTAATAAAATTACTTATTAAAACCAGCTTTTCTCTTTTTATTCCTGATTCTACAGCAAGATCGAGTATAAACTGGCTTGGGCAGATGATGTATTCAGGGATTTCATAACTCCCCAGGCTTTTTTTAAAGAAAAATTCACTTGCTGAAACAAGGCTTTTTGAAAAAGAATTGCTGAAACAGCGGTATTTTACACAGGAGATCAGAGAACCATTTATACAATCACGTGAAGTGCAGGATTTGCCGTTTTTTATCAATGTGCCTGGAGGGCAGGCAAAATTAGAATCATGAAACGTCATTACTATAGGTATACCACTTTCTTTGCAGGCAATAAGCACTGATGGAGTTAAATTATGTTGGAAGCAGTGAACATGAATCAGGTCTGGTTTTACTTTTTTTAAAAGTAAGCCCAACTTTTTTTTAGCTTCAATATTATAAAAAATTTTTTTTGAGTTTTTGGGGAAAAAGTTTTGATATTTATAATCTTTTTCATAATATGGTTTTCTGTCTGAAGCAAAATAATATACTTCATGTCCTTTATCCTGTAATATTCTTCCAGTTTCAATGGTTGCTTTTTCAGACCCTCCACCGAAGTTTCCGAAAGTATTATTTACTAATACTATTTTCATTTTTTAATTCCCCTTCTTAAAAAATAAAATAATAGTTTTTTAAATTTAAAACCGGTTAACAGGGTAGAATACCTGTTTAATTTATTAAATGTATTTATCTGGTATGCTGGCGTTGTTAATTTTTTAAGTGGGGTTTAGGAGGGAATGAATTTTAAAGTATACGGGGCTTTTGACGTTGATTTAAAAGAAGCATGGCAAAATTTTTATCTTGAAAAAGGAGGTGCATATAATTCATCTTATGAATGGAATTTTACTTGGTTTAAGCATTTTGGTGAGGGTAAAAAATTATTCATTATAACAGGCTGGGAAGAAAATCAGATAAGGCTAATTGCTCCGTTTTATAAAAGGGGTAACAGATTATACGCTGTAGGCAGTAATCCTGATTTTTATGACAGTTTTTGTGTTTTATACCAGGATATAGCTTGTTTATTAGATCTTTCTAATTTTATTATTGAGAATAATTTTGAAATTGATTTGAGGTTAATTTCTCCCGGGTCTGAATTTTTTAAGTGTTTACTTAGAAGGTTTGAGCAGGAAAAGATTTATAAGGTAAATATATACAGTTATACGGTTAAACCTTTGATATATAAAACAGAAAAATTTAAAAATTCTTTAACAAAAAAATATAAAAGGTTAAAAAGAAAGGAAAATCTTGCTAAAAGGGATTTTAATGATGAGTTAAAGTATGATTTTAATTCAGTTAAAAATGAAAAACATATAAAAGAATTCATGAATTTTCATCAAAAAAAGTGGGATATTTTTAAATCACATAAAATGCGGGATTTTATTAAGGATTTGTATTTAAACCAGGACTTTGTGATGCTGTCCAGGCTTTATTTAAAAAATAGCGATAGATCGGTTGCATACAGTTTTAAATATAAAAGTCTGAATAATGTGCTCTACAGCAATATGTTCAGCTATAATGATGATTTTGCGGAAATGTCGCCTGGATTTCTTGTTCCTTATTATGACATTTCATCTGAAATGGGGTTATCAGTGGATTATATGGATTATGGAATAGGAAGTTACGAATATAAATATTATTTTGCAAACAAAGAGGAAATAATTTTAAGTATAAAAGCTGACCTGTCCTGGAAGCGCCATAAGACACTATTTAATATTCTTAAAAGGGTTAAAAAACAAATTAGCTTTTTAGCATGCGTAATGAAATAAACCCCAGAACAAAAAAGTCCACTATAATTCTTGATAACCAGGCCAACGCTGCTCCTATAAGTCCAAAATTCATTGTAAGAAACCATAATAATGCTAAATAAAGAGGAAATTCTATCATATGCAGCTTTGCAGGTATATCAGACCGTCCTGTTGCCTGGATAAAATTATAATAAATTATGTTTAAACCGAATAATAGTCCTCCGATCGACATTATTTGCGCAAGTTTGTAGCTTTTTTCAGCAAATTCAGCACTAATCCATAAACTAAGCCCTGGTTTTGCAAAGAAGATCAGTATTAAAACAATAGGAAACATAAGAGTAAATATGGTTTTCATGCTCTGGAAAAAAAGTTCCCGGGATCGTGTCCGATTTTTAGTGAATTCTGCGCTCATTGCCGGAAACATAACGCTCATAATTGCTGCCGGGATTATGGATATTCTGGCGAGAATTTCAAGCGGAGTAGTGTAATATGCAACAACTGCCGTGGAAATTAACCCTGCTATAAAAAACCGGTCAATATTTGACATAATTGTGTTTATTATGTTGCTCAGGGTTATCCATCCTCCAAAACCCAGAAGAGGCTTTATATGGCTAAGTTTTATCTGAATCCGGCCGGAAAATTTGGATATAATTTTATAACAGAATATAAAATATGCCATAGATGATAAAAACCGTCCAAGTACAAGTACAGCAACCACTGCCGCAAGGTTTTTTGTAAAAGGCAGCACAAGAAGCGGTCCTATATAATTACAGAAAATTATTGGAATTTTTAAAATTCCAATTACGCCAAATTTTTGAAATGATTCAAGTATGCCTACAAGGCTTATATTAAGCATTAAAAGAGGTAATGATAACGCTAAAAGATATAAGGAATTTTGAGTTTCTGCCATATAAGCATCAGGAACATTCATTAATAAGGTTGTTATAGTAGGAATTAACAAAAAAACCGCTATGCAGGCAATTATTCCAAGAATAAAAATGATGAATAGGGCAGTCCAGATGTGAATTTCAATGTCTACAATATCTTCTGCTCCCAGCCTTTTAGAGATAAACTGTGTTAAGGCGTGACCAAGCCCGAAATCAAGGATGCTTGAAGCTCCTATAATCACCCATATCAGGGTTAAAATTCCAAAACGTTCAGTCCCCATGCCATGTATAACCAGGGGGATGGTAAAAAACGCTATTATAAGTGGAAGCCCGTGAGAAAGGAGGCTAATAGCCGAGTTAAAAGCCAGCACTTTTTTGCAGGTTAATTTTTCAAGATATGAAACAGACATTTAAATATGTTTTCCTATGATTTTCATGCCATCAATGATCTCAAACCCGTTTTCCGAGTTATAAGTATGGACTGCCAGGTTCCCTTTTATGCTTTCAGGCTTTATTTTTCGTATAGTTTTTTCTTTATATGCTTTTTCTGATAAAGATTCTATTTTATTAAAATTTAGGCTATATCCGTACCTGATAGAGGTTTCCTGGCTGGGCCTTATTAAGTCGCCATTATAGATGAATATTTTTCCGGCGCATCTTGCAGTCCTGACATCTGAAACTATAGGATTCTTAGGATGAGAAATCCATTGCCCGAAAAGGGAATCAGAGTAGAATAAGAATAACTCATCACATAAATACCCTGCTTTCTCGGCAATGTTTGTAAATAGCCAGTATTTTCCGTTATATTTGAGTAAGGTTGAGTCTACAGCATTAATATCTCTAAAAAGAACCTTTTTTAGTTTCCATTGTTCGGGAAAATCAACTGCTTCATATAGTTCTATTGTCCTATTTCCGAGTGTTTCCGGGATCATGTAAAATTTTCCATATTCTTCAAAAACAAACGGGTAAGAAAGGTGATAATCTTTTTCCAGAACTGTTTTTGGCTTTGAAAAGGCGCCATTACTTAAAATTTCCATATAAGAAATAACGCCTTTATTTTTTTCATAGTAATAATCTTCGAAAAAAATGTATGTTTTTTGTTTGTTTTGTATAAGAAAAGGGTCTGCAAAAAATCTGTTTTTAGGCGGATTTATTATATTAAAACTGTGAAATTTGTTGGTAAATGCGATAAACCATTGTTCTTTCAGGAATTTATTTTTGGCTTTTTGTAAAAACATTCTTGTGGCAAGCTTAATAAAGAATATAAACATAAAAAGATTGGAGGGATAACAAAGTAGGGGCGCACCTGCGTGTGCGCCCTTTTGAACAGGGCAGACACATAGGTCTGCCCCTACTTTGAGGCATCTCAGCACAAAATCCGAGGCCTTCCAGTAGTTTTTGTTCTGGTTTATATATAAAGAAAACGGGTTAGTACTGGAATATGAGGAATATAGAACCTTCTCTTCGTTATCAATCAAAGCGTCCAGGCTGCATTTTGATAAGGGATTATTTTCATAAAGTTCCTTTAAAAAAGGAGCTTTTAAAAAACCGTTTTCATCTCCAAATGAAAAAAACCATACCCCATATTTTGCTTTTTTAAGGCTATCAGGACATTTTTTTTTTGATAAGTTGAGGATGATGTCAAAATTATTTTCGTCATTCTGAACTTGATTCGGAATCTCAACCATTTCCAAGGCATTTTCCTCTTCGGCAAGCTCTTTAAAAGCGCCTGATTTTGAAAATACATTTCTATCAAGCTTTTCGTATAGCCTATAAAGAAAATTGCCGGAATTTTTTTCATCTTTTTCATTAATTAAAAAAAAACTCATATCTGCAATGTTGGAATTTTGCAGATCATTTAATATTTTATGCTTCCATTTTTCAAGAGTGTATGAATTTATCAGTACAGCTATTTTAAATTTTTTATTTATATTATTCATAAAAAGCCTTTTTGTCCATGTTTTCAAGCTGGTGGGCGTTTTTAAAAAGAAAATCAAGCTTGTCTATAAACCTCTGTTTGTCAAACTTTTTAGAATGCCGGGCTATCAGCTTATGGTCCCATTTAATGGATTCTGCTCTTTTAATTGCATCATTTAAAGACTCTGTTGTTTGTTCATTAAACATGACTCCTGTCTCGTTATCCAGAATAATATCAATTGCTCCCCCGCCCCGGAATGCAATAACCGGTTTGCCGGAGGCCTGGGCTTCCACCATAACTATCCCGAAATCTTCTTTGCCAGGGAACACAAAACCCTTGCACCGGCTCATATGATCAATAAGCACATGTGAAGGAACTTTTCCAAGCAAAGTAACGTTGGGTCTTGCCATTGCTTTTAGTTTTTCATACTCAGCGCCATCGCCAATAATAACAAGCCTTTTCCCTGACTCATTAAATGCTTCTATTGCCAGATCAAATCTTTTATACGCAACCAGTCTGCTGGCCATGAGATAAAAATTTTCTGATTCTTGATAGTTAAATTTCTTTGTTTCTACGGGCGGGTAAATAATGCGGCTTCTTCTGTTGTAAAATTTGCTTATCCTGGCTGCTGTGTAGCTTGAATTCGCAATAAAATAATCAACTCTGTTTGCGCTTGTAACGTCCCACATTTTTAAATAATTACATATAAAAAAGGATAACAGCCTTTTATATTTCCCCAGCCCGTTTAAATCTGAGTATTGCCAGAACATATCCCATATATACCTTGCGGGGGAGTGACAATAACATATATGCACCGCATTAGGCCTTGGTATTATTCCTTTTGCAACACAATGGTGCGAAGAAAAAATAATATCATATTTTTGCAGGTCTAAATATTCTATTGCCGTAGGCATTAGAGGTAGATAAGCTTTGTACAGTTTTGTTGAGAATGGGAACTTTTGTAAAAAAGTAGTGTGGATTTTCCTGTTTTTAATATTTTCCGGTAATATATCCAAGTCGCATACTGTTGTAAAAATATCAGCATAAGGCAGCATTTCAGCAACAGTAAAAGTAATACTTTCTGCTCCCCCTATTCCTCCTGCGAGCTGGTCTGTAACAATAGCAATATTTTTTTCAGATGTATTCATAGGAATGATTTAAATAAAAACTTGCCGGTTTTTATATTAATCACTCAGGTAATGGTAGGAATAAAATAAGATTAAGCCGCGTTCTTGGCAAACAGCACTACAGGTATTGTTTTAAACAATAGCCCTATGTCCATGAGGAAACTCCACCTGTTTATATAGCTGAAATCTAATTGCAGAACCGTGTCAAATTCTTTTATTTTGGATCTTCCACTGACTTGCCACAGTCCCGTTAATCCTGGCAGCGTTGCAAACCTTAAATAATGACGTTTTTCATAGTGTTGGACTTCACGTGGCAGGGGTGGTCTTGGCCCAACAAGACTCATTTCTCCTTTTAAAACATTAAAGAGTTGGGGTAGCTCATCTATACTGTATTTTCTGATAAATTTCCCGACCCGTGTAATTCATCAGTCATTAAATACCTTAAACATTAATTCATTTGTTTCATTAAGCTGCTTTAATTTTTCATATTCTTTATCGGCATCCTGTCTCATGCTTCTGAACTTATACATTTCAAATTCTTTTCCATAAAGGCCGATCCTTTTTTGTTTGTAAAAAATCGGCCCTTTAGAATCGAGTTTAATAAGTGCAGCTACTAAAACCAGAAGTGGTGATATTAACATCAGGCCAAACAAAGTTGCGCAATAGTCAAAACTTCTTTTTAATGTCCATTGCAAAGGTTTTCTTAAAGCTAAATTAAAGTTTCTGATTAGATATTTATAAGTATTTCTTCTGGATAATCCGGTTAGATCAAGATTTAGGTTTAGTTTTTCACGTTTTTTCTTTTGAAGAATATCTCTTTCTTGTAGGAGCCTCATTTTTCCCTTCCTCCAAATTAATATTATTAAGTGTGTTTATTATATTTATTTAAAATATAAAATTTGGAATCCCACACCCGTACAAATAAAAAAAGACCGGGTAATATTATCTATAAATTTGAGGGAAAGTTCGAGGGAGGAAGCTGTGCTTCGCACAGCTTCCTCCCTCGAATGGAATAAGGCCGGCTACGCCGGCCTTAAATATCTTAAGATTTGTAAATCTGTATTATGCCAAAAAACGCAATCTTTATTACCATTTATTGTTTATATAATCATAAGGGAAATATGGGTAGGAAAATTTTAGTTTTAAAAACGAAAGGAAGGGATATTATTATGGGTGAAGTAAATCCATTATTAACGGGAAAGCACCAATCAATGCCGCAAACAAGGAAAACGTTAAAAGAGTTTTTTACCGGGGAAGATAGTTTTTATGGAAAACTTAAAGGTTGTATAAATGGTGAAAAGCCTTGTTCGGATTTAGTACTCGATTGTCCTGCAAATAAGATTGCGACAATTGCCGTAGAACATAATATTTTTACAAAAATAAAACAATGTGCGTCAGGTGAAAGACCATGCTCTGATATTATTTTCGCAAAGCCACCTGCTGCCGCATTGGGGGAACAAGCCGTAGAAGGATTTGAAAAGTCATTGCCTGATAATCTTAAAGTTTTACAAGAACAGATGTTTCATGGTGCCCCAGTTGAGTTTGTAGATTATTCGACTCTCGATCAAACATAAAAAATAGACATATAAAAGAGAGCCAGCACTTTATGCTGGCTCTCTTTTGTTTATTATATTATTTTATTCGTATTTTTTAAACACCAGTGATGCGTTATGTCCGCCAAAACCGAAGGAATTCGACATTACAGCGGTTACCTTATCGAGTTTCCTGGCTTTATGTGGTACATAATCCAAATCACACAGTTCATCAGGATTATCAAGGTTTATTGTTGGAGGAATTATGCCTGTTTCCATGGCTTTTATGCAGGCAGCAGCTTCAATTGCTCCGGCAGCGCCGAGGGCATGTCCTGTCATGCTCTTTGTAGAGCTGACAAGCAGGCCATTTTTTGCATAATCTCCAAATACACGCTTGATAGCGAGGGTTTCCGCAACATCACCAAGGTCAGTGCTTGTACCATGAGTGTTAATGTACTGAATATCCTCGGGCTTAAGATTTGCATCTTTTAATGCTAATACCATTGCCCTTGCTGCGCCATCACCATCCGGACATGGGGCTACTATATCGTTAGCGTCTGCATTGGCTGCATAGCCTGCAAACTCACCGTATATTTTAGCTCCTCTGGCTTTTGCATGCTCAAGTTCTTCAAGTACAAAAATGCCGGCGCCTTCCGCCATTACAAAACCATCTCGGTCTTTATCAAACGGCCTGCTGGCTTTTTGAGGCGCGTCATTACGTCTTGACAATGTTCTTGCGCTGGTAAAACCGGCTATTGCAAGTGAGGTTAACGGGGCTTCGCATCCGCCAGCCAAGATAATATCAGCATCTCCGTACATAATAGCTCGGAATGCATCTCCCAGGCAGTGAGAGGCCGTAGCGCAGGCAGTTACAATTGCCTTGTTAGGGCCTTTAGCTCCAACCATTATAGAAATTCTTCCAGCTGCTATGTCAACTATCATCATTGGCACAGTAAAAGGACTGCATTTTGCAGGCCCTTTTTCTATTATAGCCAGATGATTTTTTTCGATAGTTGCCATACCGCCGGAAGCGCTTCCAACAATTACGCCTACCCTGGTAGGATCAATCTTATTCATATCAAGCCCTGCGTGTTGTGCAGCTTCCTGCGCAGCAACCATGGCAAGCTGAGTATACCTGTCCATCCTTTTAACTTCTTTTTTATCAAGGTATTGTGCAGGGTCAAAATCAGAGCATTCGCCGCCGAATTTAACATCATGCTGGCTAAGATCTACCTGTGTGATAGTCTTAATCCCGCTATTTCCCTGTATAAGATTTTCCCAGAGTGTGTCAAGCCCAACCCCGAATGGACTTACCACGCCCATTCCGGTTATAACTACTCTTCTGGACCTGTTAGTCATTAATAGTTTCCTTTGAAATTAGCTGCTAACTTTTTGTTTTTCGATGAAACTTACAGCGTCTTGTACTTTCTGGATTTTTTCTGCTTCTTCATCAGGAATTTCAACACCGAATTCCTCTTCAAAAGCCATAACAAGTTCTACTGTATCCAGTGAATCAGCGCCTAAATCAGCTGTAAAGCTTGCGCCAGGTGTTACTTCTGATTCTTCAACGCTTAATTGTTCCACTATTACCTTTTTTACTCTTTCAAATGTTTCGCTCATTGTTTTTTCTCCTTTAAGTTTGTGTATTACAATATGTACAATATGTGTTTGTTAATTAAGTGTATTAAATAACAAGTCCCCCGTCAACTCCTATGACCTGTCCGGTTATATAGGAATTTGGCCTTGCAAGGAATTTTACCACATCCGCAACGTCTTCAGGCTTTCCGAGCCTGCCAAGAGGAATACGTTCAGCAATTTTTGCAGTATCAAGTTTTTCAGTCATGGGTGTTTCAATGAAACCCGGTGCAACAGCGTTCGCCACAATTCCTCTTGAGGCTAATTCTTTTGCTATTGTTTTTGTAAAGCCGATTACACCTGCTTTAGTTGAAGCGTAGTTTGCCTGGCCAGCATTTCCGTAAACTCCGGTTATGCTTGCCATGTTAACTATGTTTCCGCTTCTTTGCTTCATCATAACTTTTGCTACAGGCCTGGTTACATAGAAAACACTGTTAAAGTTGGTATTAACTACTTTTTCCCAGTCCTCATCAGACATCCTGATTAATAAACCATCTCTTGTAATTCCTGCATTGTTGACTAAAACGTCAATTCTGCCGAATTCTTTTACAATTTCATCTATCATGCCATTTACAGCTGTGCTGTTAGTAACATCACAACCCATAGCTTTAGCCTGGCCGCCTGCTGCCTCGATTTCCTTAACCACGTTATTAGCATCAGCTTCGCATGGAGGAGCTGGATAGTAATTAATAATTACAGTACAGCCTTCTTTTGCAAGTTCAGTTGCGCATACCCTGCCGATCCCGCTGGATGCTCCGGTTACAAGAGCTACCCTTTTTACATCAGACATTTATTAAACTCCTCTTTAATTACATTTTCCAAAGATTCTTTGTCACAAATATTTAAAACATTAACTTCAGGCGCAATTTTTTTAATCATGCCGGAAAGCACCTTCCCAGGCCCGATCTCAATAAACGTATCCACGCCCTGCTGTACCATATATGTAATTGATTGTTTCCAATAAACTGAAGAATACATCTGCTTTAACATTTTTGATGAAAATTCAGCTTTATCTATTGTTGGCTTTGCATCAACATTGGTTACAACAGGTATTTCTGAATCATTTACGTTTGTGTTGTTTATGTATTTTGCAAAATTCTCTGAAATTGGCTTCATTAAAGGTGAATGGAAAGCGCCGCTTACTGCCAGGGGAATAACCCTTTTTGCTCCCATTGTTTTAGCGAGTTCATTTGCTTTTAAGATTGCCTTTGCTTCCCCGCTGATGACTGTTTGTATCTGTGTATTGTAATTTGCAGCGCAAATAATACCCTCTGAAGAGCATTGTTCTATAAGTTCAGCAATTTTATCTTCATCAAGTCCAAGTATAGCTGTCATTGCACCGTTTGGAGCATTATTCATAAGCTCTGCTCTTTTTAAAACAAGTTTAATAAGTTCATCAAGCTCTACAACACCTGCTGCGTAAAGCGCTGAATACTCACCAAGGCTGTGCCCTGCCACATAATCAGGTGTAATATGTACTTTTTCATTTAAAATTTCATATAAAGCAAGAGAAACAGCCAGTATGGCAGGCTGGGAATTTACAGTTTGTTTTAAATCTTCATCGCTTCCTGAAAAACAAAGCTTAGAAATGCTTTTTCCTGATATTTCATCAAATTTTTCAAATATTTCTTTAGCGCTAGTGTAGTTTTCATAAATATCCAGCCCCATACCCGGATATTGCGATCCTTGCCCCGGGAATACAAAAGCTATTTTTTTCGTGTTGCTCATTATATACTCATCTCCAAAGTCTAGATTCCTTTATCCTCTCCATTTTATCACAGCAGTACCCCAGGTCAAACCGGCGCCAAAACCGCTTAAGACCAATAGCGAAGGATTTTTTACAGTCCCGTCCTGAATTGCCTCTAATAAAGCTATTGCAATCGAGGCAGCTGAAGTATTTCCGTATTTATGTAAATTAACATAAAACTTGTCTTTGCTGACATTGAGCTTGTCAGCAATTGATTCAATTATCCTGACGTTTGCCTGGTGCAGTATAAAACAATCGACATCTTCGAGCTTAGTATTGGACTCATCAAGTGCTTTTTTTATAGATTCAGGAACTGTATTTACGGCAAATTTGTATATTTCTTTGCCATTCATAAACACATGTTGGCTTTGTAGTGTGTTAGGCTCTACCAGAGGGCAATTTTTACCTATTAATGGTATTTTAAGCTCTGCTCCCTTGCTTCCATCAGCTTCTATATCAATGTGTAAAATGTCATCCTGTCCATCTTCACTTCTTGTTAAAACCATAGCGCCTGCCCCATCGCCAAAAAGAACACATGAGGACCTGTCTTCCCAGTTAACAAAACGTGAGTGAACATCAACAGCAGTTAAAAGCACTTTTTTATAGGTACCAGAGGCAATAAAGCTCCTTGCGATATTCATTCCGTAAATAAGACCGCTGCATGCCGCTGTTATATCAAAAGCAGCCGCATTTATGCATCCAAGTTCTTTCTGGATTTCACAGGCTGTTGAAGGATATAAATTATCCGGTATGGAAGTGGCGCAGATTATAAGGTCAATTTCACTACAATCAATGCCTGCAAATTCAAGTGCTTGCTTCCCGGCCTTTGCTGCCAAGCTTGTTCCTGTTTCATCTCCGCTGACAAGTCTTCTTTCCTTTATTCCTGATCTTGTTGTAATCCATTCATCGTTAGTATCAACAAGCTTTTCAAGGTCCAGATTGGTTATTACTGATTCCGGCAGACCCTTCCCAACTCCCGCTATTTTTATCGGATATAGATTTACACTCATACTCTGCTTAACTCATATAAACTAGATATTTTACCGTTTACATCTTTTTCTACGGATTCCCTTGCCAGCTTGATAGCATTTTTTATGGCTTTTGCATGGCTGCTTCCATGGGAAATAACACATATGCCTTTTATTCCAAGCAAAAGGGCACCGCCGTATTCATCAGGATCAGTTCTCTTTTTTATTCCCATAAGCAAAGGTTTTGCGCAAAGTGCAGCGAGTTTAGTCCATAATGACTTACCTGCTTCTGCCTTAAAGAGGCGGAAAACCATTTTTGCTACGCCTTCTGTGACTTTCAAGGTAACGTTTCCTACAAAACCGTCGCAAACAACTACATCACAAATTCCTGTAAATAATTCCCTGCCTTCAACATTGCCAATAAAATTAAGGTGATCTCTTTTCTGGTCAAGGATTTTATAAGTTTCCTGGGAAAGAAGGTTTCCCTTGCCTGCTTCGCCGCCTATATTTAAAATTCCAATTCTTGGATTTTCCACTCCAAGAACAGAGGAAGAAAAAGTGCTGCCCATAATAGCGAATTGGTGAAGCATTTCCGGTTCACATTCGCTGTTTGCTCCACCATCAAGCAATAAGACAGGCTTTTTTAATGTGGGCAACTGAACCGCGATTGCGGGTCTTTCTATATTAGGAAGTCTTCCTAGTCCAAAAAGAGAGGCTGCCATTGCGGCGCCTGTGCTTCCTGCTGCTACTATTGCCTGTGCCCTGCCTTCAGCAACCTGCTGGACAGTCACAACAATTGAAGCATTTTTCTTTTTCCTAAGAGCTGTGCCGGGAGATTCGCCCATTTCTATAACTTCATCAGCTCTTACTATGTCAATATCAAGACCTTTTGTGTCATATTTAGCCAGTTCCGCCTGGATTTTATCCACCTGTCCCACAAGCAGGATAGGTGTTCCGTCTTCACGAGCGGCTAATACCGCGCCCTTAACTATTTCCTCAGGCGCGTAATCTCCACCCATAGCGTCAACTGCTACTCTAACTGACATCTTTTATTCTTTATTTCCTTTCAATAACCTGTTTGCCGTCATAATATCCACAAGATGCACACACAACATGAGGTCTTGTCATTTCTTTACAGTTTGAACAAGCAACCAGTGTGGGAAGAGTAGCTTTCCAGTTAGCTCTTCTGTGTGCCTGTGCGCATTTTCCGACTTTCTTCTTTGGTACTGCCATTTTCTAACCTTCTTTTGTATTTGTATTACTTAACCTATTTTCCGAAAAAGATTTAAATACTTCAAGTCTTTCATCAATATATTCTGTTTTTTGTTCTGTTTCCTGAGCAGATTCCAGTCCCGGACAGGCAGTCCTGCACAGGCTTTTATACGGAAGTTCAAGAATTATGGATTGATATACAAGGTCTTTAATATCAATTTGCTTATTGCCCTTTAATTCTACAACAAAATCATTTTCGTTCAGCTCATATTCTTTCTGGTTTGCAGGCACTATGTTTTCATTTACGAATTCCTCGTTTATATTTATATCAAGGTCGTAAATATATTCAGTTAAGCACCTGTCGCACTCCAGGATAAGTTTAGCCTTGATACTACCTGCGATATTGACATTATACTCAGATGCGCTGGCAACAAGTATAGCCTTAACCTCATCTTTTAAGTTAAGATCATCTATATAATCCGAAAAATATATTTCCAGCTTGCTTTCCTGGGCTTTTTTTATGTCTTCAATGTTTATTTTCATACGTTCTTATTCTATGTAATAGAAGCGGTTTGTCAATATTTATTATTGCTTGTAAATAAGATTCAAGCCATTAAATATTGCTTTTACATTAGCCTTCTGCGTGCTTGGGTCTTTTCCGCGGCAGGTAATTACCTTTCCGTCCGGGGTTGCGAATTGGATAACGGTCATGGCATCAGCTTGCACGCCTTTTGTATCTTCACCAAAAGCTGACTGTTCATAATGCACCAGTTTCTGCTCAAATCCTGCGCTTGCAAGAGCTCTTAAACATGCTTCCAAAGGCCCGTCGCCTTCTTCTGTTAAATCATAATCATTGCCTTTGTAATTAAATTTAAGGTTATAGTTCTCTTTTTCTCCTGCTTCTAGCTTTTTAAAAGAAATAAATTTAAATAATCCTTCAACCTCAAATATTTCCTTAAGATAAATATCCACAATGGAATCTGTTGGCAGCTCGCCGAGTTTTTCCGCCTGTTCTTTTGCAATGGGCACAAGCCTGATAGCTTCTTCGACAGTTACAGGGTATCCCTGGCTTTTTATAATTTCATAAAGCGCTGTTTTACCGGACTGGCTGGTGAATCCGTATTTTTCGCCATCATCCCTGCCAATAAGTGACGGATGAATTGGCCTATATGCGCCAATTCACATTCCCTGGGTTTTAAGCGCGCCGTCCTGGTGGATTCCGCTTCTGTGAGCAAGCGCATCTTCGCCTATTAATGGCGCTTTTTCATAAATAGGGACATTTGACATTTCAGCGACAAGTATAGCTGTTTCATATATCTGGGTAAGGTTAAGGGGAACATCTATGCCGCAGTTATGCAAAGCAACCGCTACTTCATACATGTTTGTGTTCCCGGCTCTTTCGCCAAGTCCGTTCAAACAGCATTCAAGCTGGCCGGCACCTGCAAAGTAACTTTCTACGGTAGTGGCTGTAGCCATGCCAAGATCATTATGGCAGTGTACAGAAATAATAACGTTTTCAGGCATAGCTTTTTTGACCTGTTGTATAAGTTTTACAAACTCAAGCGGTCTGTATCTCTCAACTGTATTGGGAAGGTTCAGGGTTGTAGCGCCTGCCTCCACGCATTCCAAAAGTGAATCCACTACAAAAGAAATATTTTCTCCGCAATCCCCAAAGTGTTCTACGGAAAACTGTACTTCTCCCTTACTTCCCATAAGGCTTTTGGCGTATTTTATAGCATCCACGGCTATTTTTCTGACATCCATCGGGTCTTTTTTAAGTACATACTTCATATTAAACGAGCTCATGGCAATGAATGTATGTATTCTTGGCTTTGCTGCCTGCTTTATAGCATCCGCAACTTTTACAATGTCTTTTTCAACTGCACGGGCAAGGCCGGAAATTACTACATTGTCCGGTGCTATGCCTGCAAGGTGTTGGCATGCCTCAAAGTCCATATCATTTGAGCCGGAAAATCCTACTTCTACAGCTTGCACTCCTAGCTTTACAAGTTCCTTAAAGATTACTTCTTTTTGTTCAGTATTCCAGGGCTTTTTAAGTGCCTGGTTCCCGTCTCTTAGTGTTATATCGTAGAAAAAAGGCTTTTTATTTTCCATAATAATTTTACTTACTCCCACTTTTGCGATTATTCAATTATAATATTAATTAAATTAATTTTACAAACTTGCAGCAAAAGCAAGGAGGAGCTTTGGTTTATAAAATAACAGTTTTTTTGGCGATTTTGTTACTGACATTTGGCAGTAATATTTCTGCTAGTTCTGCAAGTATATCTATTACTGATTTTACGCTTCATAAAGTAGCGCCGGTGCAGGATAATACTTCTTCTGCGCCTGCATTTAATCCGACGGTACCTGAGAAAAAACAACCTGAAAAAGAGATTAATTATGTTAAAGATACTAAGCCTGTGCAAGAAGTAGTCAAAAAACCTGTTGAAGTAACTGTTGAAAAGCCCGCTGAAAAGGTTGCAGAAAAGATTGCAGAAAAGCCGGAAAAGGAATTTAACAAGCAAAATTATGTGGAAAATTTAAATAATCATCTTAAAGAGAATGAACTTTCAAAAACAAATTCTCAAAATACTGAAAAAACAAATTCAAAGACTTATAATCATTTTGATTATGTTGTGAGACCTTTTTTATCACTGGCTATAGTGCTGGTTTTAATGTTTATATTTGCATGGCTGTATAACAAGCTAAGGGGAATAAATCCAAATGCCCTGTTCTCCGGTAAGTTCAGCGACATGGATGTTAATAAGTTTACAGTGCTTGCATCATCATCTCTTGGGCAGGGTAAAATTATTCATCTTGTTGAAATTAATGGAAAACAACTCGTGGTTGGCAGTACAAATAACAACATAAGTCTTTTAACTGAAATCCGCCCTGAGGATATGGAAAATTTAATGGCTAAAGCTAATAAAAATTATAAACATGATAAAAATATTGAACCTGAAGAAGCTGATGAGTTTGAAAATGTAGAGCCTGAAAGTTATTCAGCGAAGTATTCAAATGTGTACAAGGATTATGTTGAATAAAACTTTCATGACCGACCACGAAAAACACATGAATCGCTGCATTGAGCTGGCACGACAGGGAGAGGGGAGAGTTTCGCCTAACCCGCTGGTTGGTGCTGTGGTGTTGGATAGAAATGGGAATGTTGTTGGGGAAGGCTATCACGAAAAATACGGGGAAGCGCATGCTGAAATTAATGCCCTGAATAAAGCAGGCGAAAAAGCCATAGGTGGAACCCTGTATGTTAATCTTGAGCCCTGTTGTCACTATGGAAAAACCCCGCCCTGTATAGACAGGGTCTTAAAATCCGGCATAAAAACCCTGGTGTTGGGCATGACTGACCCCAACCCAAAAGTTGCCGGAAAAAGTATTAAAATGGCAAAAGATGCCGGTATTGAGATTGTTGAAAATGTTTTAAACGCTGAGTGCCTGAAATTAAACGAAATTTTTATTAAAAATATTATTGAGAAAAAGGTCTTTGTCTCAATAAAAACTGCCAGCACGATAGACGGGAAAATCGCAACATCAACCGGTCAGAGTAAATGGATCACCTCGAAAAATGCACGAGCTGAAGTCCACAGACTAAGAAATAAATATGATGCTATTTTAACAGGGTCAGGTACTGTATTGGCAGATAATCCCAGCCTTACATGCAGGATGGAAGAGGGCAGGAACCCTGTCAGAATTGTTATAGATTCACAGGGTATTACTTCGTCGGATGCAAAGGTGTATAATAATGACGGCACAAGAGTAATTGTGTGGAAAAACCATGACCTTGAGCATTTATTTAACTCGCTTTATGAAGAAGGAATATACAGCGTCCTGATTGAAGCAGGGACAGGGCTCAATAGCGTTGTGCTGAAAAAAAACCTTGCAGATAAAATTTACTTTTTTATTGCACCTAAGATTATGGGAGATAAAAATGCCATGCCGCTGTTTCAAGGGTTTGATGTTAAAAATCTTGCAGAGTGCCTGGAATTCAAATTTGGGGATATAAAGGTGTTTTCGCCTGATGTGATGATGGAAGGATATTTAAAATGATTCGAAAAGTTAAACTTATTAAAAAAAGTTATTGGAAAAATTACATATTATATGCGTTTTTAATTGTTTTTCTGGCAGAGGGTATAAATTACTTTTTGGGGTTAAAACCAGTCTGTCAGTTTTTAATGAAAACCGTAAAAACTCTTGACCTGGACCTATTATTTTATGATTTCTTGTATTATACAAGCCCATACCTTGATTTAGGAAAGCTGGCTTTTTTGAAAAACTGGTTGTGGATGGTTCCGTTTGCATTTTTTGCTTTTTTAACAGGAATTTTGCATGTAAATATTTATGAGAAGCGGCTTGATTTTAAGCAGGTTTTTTTAACCAGTTTTTTAGCTTCTTTTTTTAAATTGCTGAGTTATTCTGTTCCCTTTGGGATTTACCCGATATTTTTATATTTTTTAGGGTTTGTAATGGAATATTATAAGGAATCACTCTTAATATTTCCTGCGTGTTTTGTGGGTTTGTTTATTGGGACGGAATTTTTTATTATATGGATAAAAAATGCAGGCGCAGAGAAGATGTTGAGCAGATATAAGTAAAAAATTGTAAAGTTTAGGATGTAATTGTATAATTAACCTATGTCAGAAATAATAATAATAGGAATATTTGTTGTTGTACTTGCAGTCGTTTTTACCGTACTGTTTAGTGGACTTATTAAATTCAAACCTGCTTCGGGAGGCGCTCAAGGCTCTTTTTCCCAGGAAACTGCCGATCAGGTAATTAGTAAAGCTACTAATTTTTATGAAATGGGCCAGCTAAGTAAGGCTATTAAAATACTTGAAGATTTTGCTAAAAAACAGCCTGATGAAATAAATGTACGGTTTCTTTTAGGGGATTTTTTATTTGAAAAAGAAGAGCCTCTTAAAGCTGAAAAACATTATAAACATGTATTAAAAATCAGCCCCGATAATCAGGATGTACTTGAGAGAATTTCTGACTGCTATTCTTTTATGGGGAAATATGACAAGGCTGTTGAAGGATATAAGGCAGTATTAAAAAAATCACCGGATGATTATGAAATAAGAGAAAAACTTGCTGATGTATATGTAAGAATGAATAATCCAGACCAGGCTATTACAGAGTACAGAACAATCTTAGCTAAAGATCTTTATAATACTCAAGTCAAGAAAAAACTTGCGGATTTGTTCTTTAATAAAGCTGAGTATAAAAGAGCAATTAACGAATATGAAGATATAATTAAAATGGACGGCGTTAATGCCGGGATTTTAAAGAGAATAGCAAAAGCTCACTGTTTTTCAAATAAATTTGTAGATGCAGCCCTTGTATACAGGAAAATAATTGAGTTGGATGAAAATGATGCTGCTGCATATATGGAACTTGGTGAAATTTATATAAAAATTGAATCTTATGAAAAGGCTGCTAAAATATATTCACTTATGCTGGAAAAAGAGCTGGACGTAAGTAATAATGTTCTCGCTAAACTTGCTGAAATTTACGTATCATTGGGAGATTATGATAAGGCTATATCTATAAGTCATAAAATTTTAACTGAAAACCCTAAAGATATTTTTGTGCTGGAATTTATTGGTGAAGCGTACAGAAAACAAGGAAAATATGAAAGCGCAATTCAAAATTTTAAGAGATTAATTGAAGAAGAAACAAAGGAAAAAAGAGTTAAATATTTTAAAAACATAATAAGTTCGGTTTTATGTGACTGGGGAAATGAATATTTTGATAAAAAGGAATTCCAGCTTGCGCTTGATAAATTTGTAGAAGCAATCCAATACGATTCAAATAATCCTGAAATTTATTGTAATCTTGGGAAAACTAACAGTAAGATCAAAAATTATGATACTGCGCTTTCTCATTTTAAAAAAGGACTTGAGCTTTCAAATTATGATTCAAAAGTGTATAAAGCAATTGCTGAATTCTATGAAGAAATGGGTCAGAATGGTGCAGTTGTTGAATTATATTATGATGCGATAAAAAAATATCCTGATAATTATGAGATAAGAAATGCTCTGGGTGTGTCTTTAGGTACTGCAGGTTTTTATCCGCAAGCAGAAACTGAACTTGCGACTGCAATAAGTCTTAATCCTGAAAATTCCAACAGCTACTATAATCTTGGGTTGGTTCAGGAGTATCAGAAAAAACATGAAGAAGCTAAAATGAATTATAAAAGAGCGCTTGAACTTGATCCCAAGCATGCGGAAGCAAGAAACAATCTTAATATTTTAATGGGACAGGAAAAGTAACTGGTTTTTTATGTTTTTAGCCTGGGGCTGCTTTGCAGCCCCAGGCTGTCGAATATTACCTTAGATTCTTATATTCAGGCCATGCTCATATTTACTGTGCAATCCTATCAATTGTATATATAACCTTGTATCTTCAATCTTTATTAATCTATGGGGTCTCTTTTTTATTGCATTTAAAAGGCGTTCTCTGGGTTGACCAGAATAGTTTGGGCTGCCGGGTTTGATTTGTTTTAAAGCATAGATTATTTTATTAGCGGCTCTTCTATAACTTTTTGGACTACAGGCCGTAAAACTTAGTTGATTTGATACTTGTTGCATAAGATCTTTTTCCTTTTGATTAATGTTTGTACAAAAGTATTAAGTTTGCTAAAAATAAAAATTAACATAAATGCAAAATATTTTTTAATATTTGTTAATATTTTAAGGCGGGCAGCTTCGCTGCCCGCCTTAAAAGGTGGTAGCGGCGCCGGAGGCGCCGCTACCACCAAAAAAAGCGTTGAAATTTATCAGTCACAATATATCTATTACCTTATTTTGAATTATAATTAAACTGAAGATAAAAGCGCAGTCTGCGCAGTTTGATTATGGAAAAAATTATTTCTACTAAAATAGTTTTAGCTGGCATGACAACCCCTGAGTTGGAAGAATTTATGGTGGAAAATAATGAACCAAAATTCAGGGCAAAGCAGCTGCATTATTGGTTATATAGAAAACCCGTGGTTGACTTTGAAGAAATGACAAATCTTTCTAAGGAATTTCGAAAGAAATTAAAAGATATAGCAGTAATAACCAGCACAAAAATTAGGGAAAAACTCGTTGGCAAGGACGGTACAATAAAATATTTGCTGGAATACCCCGACGGGAACGTTGTTGAAACTGTATTAATGAGTTATGAAAAAAGACCTAATTTGACAGCATGCCTGAGTACCCAGATAGGATGCCTGATGGGGTGTGTATTTTGCGCAACAGGAAAAAATAAATTTATAAGAAATTTAACTGCCCGGGAAATAGTTGAACAAGTAATGATTATCCAGAAAGATACCGGCTCTACTATCACAAACCTTGTATTTATGGGGCAGGGTGAGCCTCTTTTAAACTATGACGAGACTGTAAATGCAATAAAAATAATTAATTCTGAGCTGGAAATTGGTATGCGTCATATTACAGTTTCCACCTGCGGCATAGTACCTAATATTTACAGGCTCGCTGAAGTTAACCGCCAGCTAAACCTCGCTATATCCCTACACGCACCGGATCACGAGTTAAGAAAACAGCTAATGCCTGTTGAAAACAAATACAATATTGATGAAGTTATAAAAGCATTAAAATTTTTTATAAAACAAACTAGGAGAAGAATTACAATAGAATATATATTGATAGGTGGAATAAACGATGATATTAAGTATGCAAAACAATTAAATATACTTTTAAAGGATTTGAAGTATAATATAAATTTAATACCATACAACCCTGTGCAGGGTTGCAGTTTTAAGAAACCTTCCCGGGAAAGTATAAATAAATTTAGGGAAATACTCGAACAGGTAAACAAAAAGGTAACTGTAAGATTGGAAAGAGGAACAGATATTGCAGCAGCATGCGGACAGCTGGCTGGAATAATAACAAATGCAACATAATTTGCGATTTTCCAAAATTATCTTTAACTTTTATGTATTTTAAGTGAAAATGATAAGTATATGTTAAAATTATAATCTGTTTATGAGTAAAAGTTCAGAAAATATAAACCCGGCTGCAAAAGCAAAAGCAAGGCAGGCAATTGAAAATTTAAAAGAATTGCCATCTATGCCTGCGGTTGTTGTTCAGGCGCTTAACCTGATAGATGACCCGAATGCTAATATTAACCGCCTCGCAGAAATTATTTCCACTGATATATCTATAACTACACAAATATTAAAACTGGTTAATTCTGCTTATTATGGCTTTCCTTCACAAATAACCACCATAAATAAGGCATTGGCTCTTCTTGGGTTTAATAAAGTAAAAGGCTTAATTATGGGCGTGGCAATCAAGCCTATGATGCTCTCTGATCACGGCAAAGTATTATGGCATCATTCTTTACGGTGTGCAGTAGGAGCCAGATACCTTGCCAAAAACTTACGCTGTGGTGATCCGGAAGAAGCTTTCATTTTCGGGTTATTGCATGATATAGGCAAAACAGTGTTACAAATTCAAAATATTGATGCTTACAAGGAAATACAGAAACTTGTTACCATTGGGGCTGATATACTGGATGCGGAAAGGACTTTTTACGGGTTTGACCATACGGATGCTGGAAAAGCTCTTGTGGAAAAATGGAATCTGCCTATGATAATAGGCATTGGAATTGCGCACCATCATAATCCTTTAAAAGCAGAAGAGATTACATCAGCAAGTATTGTGTATGTAGCTGACAGAATTACGCAGGACCGGTTAAGATATCCTGTTTTTAAACAGGAAATAATTGATGCTCTTGATTATGAAATTCCTGATCCTGAAGGGATGAGGGAAGAAATAATTAGACTTAGCCAGCCTATCATTGACGCGTTTTCATAGTTTTCATAGTATTAAAAAACATGCCCGAATCATCAATAAATTTATTAATAGTGAGCTTCCTTGCGCTGTTTTTCACAATTGACGTGATAGGCGTTGTGCCTATGTTTGTGTCTTTGACCAGTAAGACTACTCTTGAGCATAGGGAAGAATTTGCACGTCGTGGAGTCTTGGTAGCCACTGCAATACTAATTTTCTTTGCGATTTCCGGCTCAAGTGTACTTGATGTTTTAAACATAAGCCTGGCAGCCTTTCGTATAGCGGGCGGCATTCTGCTCCTTATTCTTTCAATAGATATGGTGATGGCTCGACCTGAATTTTCTTTGAGAAAAGAATCAAAAGAAGAAAAAGAAGAAACAAAGCATAAAGAAGATATTTCAATTTTTCCACTTGCAATCCCGCTTTTATCGGGCCCGGCAGCTATTACAATGGTTATTCTTTTTATGAAGCAAGCGGATGGAAATGCTATAAAACAAATGATTATAATCCTGGCTCTGGTTGTTAATATGTTTATATGCTGGGTTGTGCTGCATTTTTCGGCTTCTATAAGCAAGCATCTGGGAATAACCGGCATTAATGTCTTAAACAGGCTGTTTGGTATATTATTAACAGCTCTTGCGTGTCAGTTCTTTATAGATGGAATTTCCGAAGCATTTTTGAAATAGATTGCTTTTGAGGTAGGCATAAATACAGCGGAAATCTTGTCTTGATAAATTACTTTCCAGTCATCATGTGTTAATAACTCCTGGAACACAGGATAAGATGTATCTATTAACATTAAATCAGTTTTATATTTATTCATTAAATCTTTCCAATCCTTTCCTACATAGTGAAATCTTGCCGACTCATTCACAAGGGATTCCGGGTAAACTTCCTCATACCTGCCGTCTATTGATACCAGGCATTGCGGGTATAAATTCCATAGCGCATATCCTCCCCAGTTAAATAATACCAGCAAATTGCCCGATAAGTTGTTTTTCTTAATAAATTTTACAGATTTGACCGGGAATGTATCTGTTTTTAATTTTAAAGGAACAAAGTGAACTGTCAAAATTCCAACAATAAATATTATTGAGTAAATTAAAACATCCTTGAAAAATTCAAGCCGGGGGAAGATTTTTTTGGGAAAAAAGTATTCTCCCATATATGCAGCAGATGCTATTACAAAAAAGACATTATGTCGTATGTGTTTCAGGGATAAGTAGCAGGTAACAGCTAGTATAAGCAGCTCTGACCATTTTTTGTTTTTAAAAATGTGCGGCAAAGCAATAATAGTCATCAACAAAAATATTTTAAATCCAAGAGCAATATTAAATGGGCCAAATAAGTCCAGCGGCTGCCATTCTGGAATAAATGTCCTTTCCATTGTTACAGCGCCAGTCAGATATTCCCAATACTTTATTCCGTAAGGGTTTATTATGGTGAAAAGTCCTGATATTGCCGCTGTTACAGGAAAACCAGACATTAATAATAATCCCAGTCCCGCAAGAAAGCCTCCATGCAGGTTTGCCCATATTACTGTCATTGGAGGGAAAAGCCACAAAAGCTTCCGGTTACCTCGTTTCACCAGTTCAATTAAGTAAATCCACCACGCAAAAAAAGCATAAGTGAAGCAGTGTGAGCGGATTGTGTAAAGAAACCCGAATAAAATTGTATATAAAAATATTATGTAAAATAATATTCTATATTTGCCCGGTTCCTCTGTACGCAGGCGGTTCATTAAAAAAACAGGCAAAAATGTAGCAAAAAGCAGTACAAGCTTTAAAAAACTAAGTCCTGCTAAGCCGAAGTTATTTTCTATAAAGTAGAAAATAACTCCCGAACCCCATTCATGGTCTATCCATAGGTCTTTAGTTTGTGTATAAGCGAATATGTCTGTTTGGGGCACGTGACCAAGTTTAAAGAATAACTTTCCAGCAGCCAGCCTGTGCCATAAATCAAAGTCCGCAGTGTTAAAGGCAGCGACCATAAAGTAAATTGTTAGTAAAATGGCTGTAAAAAATAAGTATTTTTTCATTTTTTTGTGTTTAAATTTAATTTAATTCGTAACATTAATTATAAAGGGAGTTAAAATTGAGCACAAATTTCAGCAAAAATTTTAATATCGGAGTTGATCTTGGTGGAACTAACATTAAAATAGCGGTTGTTGATAAATGTGGTAATATAATTTATTCAGATTCCACGCCCACGGAAGCGCACATGGGTTATGGCCATACTATAAATAATATTATAAATGCAATAAAAAATATTTTAGCGAAAAACAACCTAGATATCAGTCAGATTGGTGGTGTGGGCTTTGGTTGCCCCGGGATGGTTGATCCTGAAAAAGGTTTAGTTAAATTTTTGCCTAATATTCCCGGTTGGATTAACATAGACCTCGCTGATATTATAAAGCAGGAACTCGGGCTTAAAGCCGGGGTTGATAATGATGTGAGATGCGCGGCGCTTGGTGAATATTACTACGGCGCAGGCAAGGGATATAACAGTATGGTATGCCTTACAGTAGGCACAGGCGTAGGCTCCGGCATAATACTTGGCGGAAAACTGCTCAGAGGCTCAAATTTCTCTGCCGGAGAAATAGGGCATATGATTTTACAGGAACACGGCGGCAAAATATGCGGTTGCGGCGGTACTGGATGTTTCGAAACCCTTGCTTCCGGCCCTTCAATAGTTGAAATGGCGGAAAAGTACATTATGGGTGGCAAGTCCGCAAAATTTCGCGAATTGGCAGATGGTGGAGAGATCACGCCGGAAATAGTTGCACGTGCAGCCAGCTTTGGCGATGAAGTAGCTAAAACTATATATAAAATTACAGGTTACTGGATAGGTATAGCTATTACAAACGTGGTAAACCTTTTAAATCCAGAGATAGTTATAATTGGCGGCGGAGTCACGAATGCAGGCGATCTTTTAATGGATCCCATAAAAAGAACCGTAAATGAGAGAGCTCTCAAGACCGCTACAGAAAAGCTCATTATCACAACTGCAAAGTTAGGCAATAACGCTGGCGTGATTGGTGCAAGTTTGCTGGTTTAATACTTGATGTCATTGCGAGGGCTTTAGCCCGAAGCAATCCATCAACTCACGATGAAAGAATGGATTGCTTCGCTGCGCTCGCAATGACAGTAAAAAATATTTGTTTATAAAAAATAGCAATAAATTCCCATTTTTTGTTTTTATATAAATATAACAACGTTAGGTTGTAGGGTAATATTTTAGGTAAAAAGGGAGGAATTATGGCAGAGTGTTCAGCAATAGGAAGTTCAACTTCTTCAAGCATTGCATCCTCAGCTCCAGTAGCACCAGGATCACCATCTACAGAAACAGCAGGAACAATGGCATGTCAGCAGCCTTTATTTCAATTTGCAGCAGTGACGCCAGCACCGGAAACAAGTAGCTTTTTCGATAGGCTAGGATAAAATAAAATTTAACCGCCGCGGAATCCTTTGGCGTTAGAAACAGAACGCCCAATGGAAGCAATCTTGCCGGTGATGCAGCTCCTGCAATGAGCTGGAGTGTCATTAACGCAGATTTTTCCGGGGTATAATTCATACAGTTTTCTGTATTCACCTTCGGTGACGTTCGGCATAACCACGTTAGCCCCGCTCTGCAAGGCTATGAGCCTTCCGTTTGGGTCAAGGGTTTCCATGGCAGTGGTCGCCGGTATGTTTATATCAGGTAAAAGCAGCCTTGTTATTGCCATAACTTTAAGGCTCAATTCGAATGTTCCGCCAGCCTCATCCCTTAAAGGTGTGTTTTCATTAGGAATAAAAGGCCCTATCCCGATCATATCAGCATTTAGTTTTTTAAAATAAAGAATATCATCAGCCAAAGATTCCAAAGTCTGCCCCGGAAGTCCAACAAGGCAGCCTGTCCCGAGTTCAAGTCCTGCTTTTCGTATGTTTTTAAGGCAATTTTTCCTGTTTTCAAGGCTCATTCCCGGATGTAATTTTTTATACAGCTCTTCGTCTGTGGTCTCGATCCTGAGTAAAAATCTGTCAGCCCCGGCCTGTTTGTAGGCAAAATATTCTTCCTCTGTTTTTTCGCCTATACTCAGGGTTATTGCAACATCCAGCTTTTTTATTTCCCTTATTATGTGGCACATCTGCTCAATATTATAATAATCGCCTTCACCTGACTGCAAAACCATGGTCTTATAGCCGTATGATGCGGCTTTCTGGGCAAATTCAATGATCGTTTGCGGCTCCAGCTTGTAGCGTTCGATGTTTTTATTGTCTCTTCTTAAGCCGCAGTAGAAACAGTTTTGTTTGCATATATTTGAAAATTCAACAAGCCCACGTAGATGGACTTCATTGCCGACGTATTTTTCCCTGACCCTGTCAGCAGCCGCAAATAGTTCGTTGTTTGTAGAATTATCCTTTAATAAAAGGACAATTTCGTGTTTTGTAAGGGAATGTGTGGTTTCAGCTTTTTGGATTAAGTTTTGCATAATTTAATTATACCCTGATGGCTAGTAAATTATAGATTATTTCCTTATAGAAATCTTTAATAAACTTCAATATAATTCCCAAAGTGATTAATACCAGGGGGAAATCAAATGGGAGTTTTAACTCAGGAGCTTATCGCCAGAGGACAAAAGTTTGCACTGGATAAAATTCTTAATCTGCTTAATAAACCAAATAAAAAAACTTTAATTACATTGACTAAAATAATGGAAACCGTGTCCAGGACAGAAGGAAACGTGCGCCATGCCAGAAGGCTGCGCTGGCTCTTTGAAACCAATCACCCTCATGGGCAGTGGTGGCAGAAAATATTGTCTGAAGCTCACCCGAATTATAGAAGAAAATGGGTTTTAGACTTTTATATAAAGGGTTATTTCAGTGATAATGCTAAAAAAAGAAAAGAGCTCGCCAAACAACTGGGTTTTCATCCCCCATCAGTAATGCTTTTCAGCGTTACACAAAAATGTAATTTTAACTGTCCGGGCTGCTGGGCACATAATTACGAGGCTAAGGGCGACCTTACCTTTGAGGAATGGAAAAGGGTGCTAACTGAGGCCAGGGACGAAATAGGTATTCACATAATGCCGGTTGTTGGCGGAGAACCATTCGCAAGAGAGGATTTTCTTGATTTGATTGCGGAATTCCCTGACTGTGCCTTTATTGTGTACACAAACGGGTCTTTAATTGATGACAAGGCCATAAAAAGGATGCAGGAACTCGGGAATGTTTATCCAATGCTGAGTATTAACGGCTGGAAAGAAACAAATGATGCTATCAGGGGCAAAGGCACGTTTGATATGGTAATGGAAAAAATGGATAAACTGCGTGAAGCAGGCATTATCTTTGGTGCCAGCCTCACTGCAACAAGCAAAACCGCGGAAGAAGTCGGTTCAGACGAATTTTTCCAGATGCTAAGTTCCAAAGGTGTAATGTGGACGTGGACGTTCCATTATGTGCCTGTTGGCGAGAACCCTGATCCAACGCTACTAACTACACCTGAGCAGCGGGAGATGTTACGGCTTGCAAACCTTAATGCGAGGAACACCCTGCCTATGTTTACGGTTGATTTCTGGGGCGATGCGCCTGAGGTGCTGGGTTGTATTGCAGGAGGCAAGCAATATTTCCACGTTAATGGAAAGGGTGATATAGAACCCTGTGCATTTGTACACCTTGCTACGCATAATATTCGTACCAGTACTCTTATAGACGGGCTTAGAAGCGATTTTATGACTGCTATCAGGGATGGAATCCCATATGATGGAAATATGTTAAGGCCGTGTATGATTGTTGACAGGCCGGAAGCTTTGAGAAGCTATTTTGAAAAGTATAAACCATATGAAACCCACAGGGGAGCCGCTGACTACCTTACTAAGCCTGAAATCAAAAAACAGATTGACTGTTATTCAGGGAAAGTCAAGGAACAAATGGATATTAAATGGGATCAGGGCTTGTTTATGACCGCTATGCCGCTTGAGGGTGAGTATTATCATGATAGGCATGCTTTATGTAGTACTGAAAAGCCTGTGGGGGGCGTGCATGGCGGATGTGAAAAAGCAGGCGGCTGTAAATGCAAAAGAGATCCAAAACAATTAAAAGAATATGTCGCAGAACTACAAAGCAGATAATGAATATTTCACTTAAAAAAAACAAAAAACGAATCGTTTCTTTCCCTCATATGGGTAATAGTTATATTCCTATAAAGTCCTTGTTTGAATCAATGGGGGCAAAAGTGCTTTTGCCCCCATACAATAACAAGGAAGCATTGTCTCTTGGGGTAAGATACAGCATTGAAACTATTTGCCTTCCTTATAAAATGAACCTTGGTAACTATATTCAGGCTTTGGAAAGAGGTGCAAACACCCTGGTAATGTATGGAGCTCCCGGTTCATGCAGGCTTGGTCACTATGCAACTATGGCTGAGGCAACCCTTAAGAATTTGGGCTATGATTTTGAAATGGTCATATTCAATATTTATAAAGGCAAGTTATTTGAAATATTGAAGAAATTTTCCTACGCTGCAGATCTTAATGCTAATATTCTTGAAGTAGCTTACGGCTTTAGGCTGTCTATATCGAAGTTTCTGAATCTTGACAGAATAGAAAAAAAATTATTTTATTACAGACCCCGGGAAGTACAGCGAGGATCTGCTGAAGCTATCTATAATCAGGGAGTAAGAGAAATTGAAAAAGCTAAAAACATACCCGAAGTCCATGCTGCTGTTAATGCAACTTATGAAAAATACAGCCGGATTAAAATTGACCCAAACCGTAACATAATAAGGATTTCTATAACCGGTGAGTTTTTTATTGTGCTCGATCCGTTTTCCAACCTTGAAATTGAAAGGGAGCTTGGATATTTAGGCGTTGAAGTGCAGAGAGAAATAATGTTGGCTGACTGGATAAGTGTTAAGCTTGTTCCTCCCTGGTTGCACAAATGCGAATGCCATACAAAGCGAGCAATGAAAGTATCATCACCATACATGACGAGGATTGTAGGCGGAGATTGCGTTGAATCCATTGGGGATGCAGTTCTTGCTTCACGGACTGATGTTGATGGAGTAATACATTTAGGGCCTTTTAACTGTACACCTGAAACAGTGAGTCAGTGCATCCTGCCTTACATAAGCAAAAACGAGAATGTACCGGTGATTTCGCTGATGGTGGATGAGATGACCGGCCGGGCAGGGTTTTTAACAAGGATTGAGGCGTTTGTGGACCTTGTAAGGCGGCAGGTACACAAGAAATTGCCTGTATATAATACTTTTTAAATATTACAATTTTTAATAATTTTCCTTTTTTTTATCAATTTTTATTTTCAGAAACCTTATATTAATGGATTAAATTTTAATATTATAAGGTAATTCTATGGAATTGAACTTCAAAGTACCTTATTCAAGTACTAATTATTACGAATTTTTTAAAAATCAGCATATTAATAAAAATAATATTTCATTTGGAAATTATAAATCACTTTTGATTAATGCTAATGGATTCAAGCAAGATGAAATTTGGGCGTAATCTATGTGGGAAACCGTAGAAATAGCTGCAAAGCAGATAAACACAGAATTTCCATTAGCTATAAATCTTTTAGATTTTATTGCCTTAAATTATCAAAAAATTACAAAAAGAGGCTTCTGGAGAGATTCTTCAACAACTAAAGAGTCTTTTTCTCCGATAGGTGTTTGTAAAGGATCAAATATTTTAAAGTTTCAGGAAGCAGATATAAGACTAAAAGAGAATAAATTATTAAAAAGAAGAAATTATGTCCAAAAAGCAAAAAAACTTGTAGAAACAAGAGGTTTACCTGTAAAAAACATATGTAATCTTCCTGGAGAAAAAAAGGCTTATTATCCTAAAATAGATGGGGCAGATCTTACTGGAGTTGCTCATGTTGAACTTGATAATAGAAATTCTGTATTAATATGGCACTACCCTCGTTCCCAAATATTTAAAGATAAGCTTCTACCCAGAATAAATGAACTTTATAGTGATATTATCAGCCCTCGAAAACCTAAAATGGAAAATTTTGATAATACTATGGAAAAGTTAGCTGGCATACATTGGCTAATGGTACAGGGAATGCCCTTTAAGGGAGGAACCGGAGGGATATCAGATGCTTTTATGAAAACTATAATGCGTTATCTTAACTTTAAAATACCTCCTTATAAAAGGGATGTAGTACCTGATATGGATGTATTAACTACACCTTTGGAAGAATATAAAAAAGAGTTCCCCAAATTTTTTGAAAGATCAATATTATAAAGAAATTTAATAATTTAGGATTAATTTTCGGTAGTGGCATAAGTTAAAGTGACGGATTAAAAATTTCATAAAATCTGTTTTCCTTGAGAAAGGAGGACAGATAAATGAGAGAATTTTTAGGACTT
>Ga0209417_1001026_pt1 | contig 55333 bp, 46 predicted proteins | sample RifGroF2_FD_184002 | JGI IMG/M metagenome (GOLD analysis project Ga0209417, IMG submission 184002) | Groundwater microbial communities from Rifle, Colorado, USA - Groundwater F2 (SPAdes) (version 2) | ecosystem: Environmental > Aquatic > Deep subsurface > Groundwater | place: Rifle, Colorado...
GGCACATCACTGGAAATGAAAAGCCAGATGTCGGTACTGCCTGACATGCTGGCCGAAGACTATATTTATTTCCCCGAAAAAGTTAAGGACAAATGCAGAGTTCCGACAGAAGCATACTGCCTCTTAAATCTGATGAATGACGGGAACTCAATGGTCGCCTGTATGTGGACAACCGGCGATACAAAAGTATATCTCGGCAAAAACTCGCCTGAAAATAAGACGATAGACTACAATATAATAGAATCCGGAAGGCATAAAAAGTTATACATCGGGATAATCTCAGTACCCGGAATATGGCATGTGGTCAAAGAAAAACTGGATACGGAAAATTTCAGAAAAGTTGACTGGAAAGCGCCGTTCAATGCCCAGTGGCTCATGACCATGAAGCTGGACAAAGGACTTATCCCGCTTAACGACAATAATTTCGACACGTGGGTCATTCCGGAAAGAACCCCGGATGCAAAATCCGTCCCCATCAGAATGGGTGTTAATATGATAAAAAAGGATATATGGAACACTTGGGCCGGACTGCTCGGTACGTTCGTTTACCCTTTTTATTTCGAAAAGGGCAATTTATTCGCGCGAATTCCCAAAAGTGGACGGATTTCCTACAATCCTGATTATCCCCCCGTAATATACGCATATAAATATAGGCAGACATTCTATTTTGATGAAAAATTATCGCAGAAAAATCAAGCGACCCTTCCGTATGACAAATTGGCAGAAGCACTGCCATATCATGAGATTCTGCATTTTATGGCTGTATCAAGTCCGGAAAGCGTATATCCCACGACATGTTCGGTGACCGCCGAAATGCTCCGTTATTACAAGGACGATCAGGCTGAAGAAAAAAGAAACGTCATCATCCGACAAGTTGACGCGATGAACAAGTTTGTCGACGTAAAAGATAAAAGGTTCAATGAGTACAGAAGCTGGGCATCCCAGAAAATCAGTGAGTTGAAAAAGATTTCAGAGGAAAAAAAGAATTTGAAACCGCTCGCAGACGAGATGATAGGGGACTTGAGCCTTATAGAGAAAAAATATATCGCCGCCAAAGAAATCGTTAAAACCCCTGAGGAATCAGCACGGCTGTCGGCAAGATATATTGAACTCATTGATGATAAAAAACTATCTTCCGAGAAAAAAGAGGAAGAAGTTGACAGACTCGGCCGCGAGATAAGAACAATGGGCGGAGCCAGGGATACCCTTTGCGCGCAAATGCGGCTTCCCGTCAAGTCGATACGTTTTCAACTTGCCGGTAAGCTTGCCGGCAAGCTTACCGCGGAAGAGCAGGAACTTGCCGTAAAACTGAGAAAAGACTGCGGCGATATACTCTGGCTCAAACACGGCCACGAAGGTAAATAATCAGGGAGCTTGACCTGAGACTTGACAGTAAAATGATGGCTGGCATTGGGGTTATTCCGTGGCACCAGCCTTCACATATGGTTTTATTTTTTTAATATTAGTTGATAATTCATGACCGTATCTATGGTTTTATTCATTTTTTTGCTAAAAATAATTTTACTGCCTTGATTACTCGCCTCCCGATACTTAAGATAATTGATGAATCCAGTGAATTGCTAAAAAAATAAGGTTTCCCAATTATGGTAAAAAATGATTTTTCTCAAAGTCGGGCAGTTGTCATTGAGCGACCGCGCGATGTCAAGTTCAGAAAAATAAAACTGACTGATTTACGGCCTGAAAGCTACGTTGCCCAGACTACGATAAGCGCCATAAGCAGCGGGACCGACATGAAGACATGGAAGGGAGAACAGCATCCTGAGCAGTGCTGGTATCCGCTTGTGCCCGGATATGAGAATGTCGGAAAGATTGTTCATGTTGGAGAAGAAGCGGGTCAAAACCTGAAATTGGGCGACAGAGTAATGATCAACGAATGTCGGCGTTTCGGGGATGTCTGCGCGGCGTGGGGAGGCAATTCGGAATTTGTCATAAAAGATTCTGTTACAGCGCCTTCGCCCTTTGACTATATGGTAAAAATACCGGATAATGTTTCCGATAAAGATGCCGTGCTCGCATATCTTCCCTGCGTAGCGTTGAAGGGTATTCGCCGGATGAATTTCCGAAAAGGCGAGACCGTCGTCGTAACTGGAGCCGGGATGATTGGAATAAGCGCGATGCAAATCCTGAAAATCATGCATCCCGACTTGAGCGTAATCTGCGTGGAGCAGAATGCCTTTCGCCGGGAAATAGCCGGACATTATGCCGATCATGTAGTTCCTCTTGAAAGTGCCGAGCAGGATATCCACGATTTAACCAAGGGTAAAAAGGCCGATAAATTGATCGAAGCGTCGGGAAATCCCCGGATTGTCGGAATATTGCATAAATTTATAAAAGACGGCGGCTGGAATATTGATGACGAACCTGCGCATATTCACCTGCAGGGCGATTATCCCGAACAGATAGTGATGGATTCATATCATAGATGGTTCGTAAAAAACTGCACAATAACAATGACTTGCGCACTGGCTCCGGGTTGCAAGGAGCAGATTCTGCAATGGATGAGTGAGGGAAAGTTCAACACCTCCCCACTCCCCGTTGAAATATGGCCCGTGGCGAAATGTGCGGAAGCCTATAAATACAAACAGGACAAAGGAGAAAGTGTATTCAAAATTCTCTTTGACTGGGAGGAAAAATAATGAAGCTTGGAAATGCGTCATGGGGTTTTCGCGGGACGGTGCTGGAAAAGCAGCTTGAAATCACCAGATTGATGGGTCTGGAACTTCTTGAATTGAGCGTTGCCGGACATCCAAACGACAGGCTTCAGCTTGACGCCTCGGCTGCGCAAATAGCCGAAGTAAGGAAGCTCTTTCAGGAAAATGGCATTAAACTATGCTGTTTCTCGACCGGCAATGACTTTACCTTGAAAAATAAAGCGGAATGCGTCAAGCAGCTTGAGAACGTAAAAAAGACCATAGACATATGCGAAAAGCTTGGCGGAGGGTATTTACGGATATTCGCGGGCTTCGAGCCTGTCGAGGATATAGTCGGCGAACGTTGGCAGACGATGATAGAATGCCTCACGGAAGCAGGGCAATATTCAAAAGGAAAAAATATTGTTCTGGCTATTGAGACTCATGGCGGAGTCAGATCTTTTGATGATGGGGTTGAACATTTTTTCAGCACATCTTCTGAGCCTGAGAGCTTGTACCGGATGCTGAGCGAGCTGCCGGATTCCATCAAAGTCAATTTTGACCCGGCAAACATTTATGCCGTAGGGATTAAGCATCCCGAAGATGTTTTTTCACGTATCAAGGACAGAGTGGCCTACATGCACCTTAAAGATTTTGTTCGTGTTCCCGGTTCAGATCGGCTTCGTCCCGCGGAATGCGGCGAGAGCGACATGGACTGGAAGGCCCTTATGAGTGCCGTCAGTGAATATCAAGGCCCCGCCTTGATCGAATATGAAAATATGGAGGATGTAGAAGCCGGGTGTCGTAAGTCTCTTGAGTTCCTTAAAAAATTTTTAACTATCTAAAGGAAAGAACTATGAATTATATCATGGTGTTTCACGCGAACCTGCACTACTCGGGACTGCGTCCTGAAAAGTATGAGTTCTGTATCCGGAAAAGTTATGAGAGGATTTTCGATCTTTTCAACGGAAGATTCAAAGGCGTAAAGTACTGCTTTGAGGCATCGGGTTTTACTATCGACATGATGGCAAAACTGACGCCGGACGTACTTGCAAAATTGCGCAAGGCAGTTGAATCGGGGCAATGTGAATTTATGGGCTCTCCGTACGCGCATTCGATAATGACCAATTTCCACTATGAAGACGGCCTCCAGGCATGTAAAATAGCGATGGAAACTTATCAGCGCCATCTGGGGCTTAAGCCGCGCACCGCCTGGAACCCGGAATGCTGTTGGAAAAAAGATATTCCTGAAATCTATAAGGAAGCCGGGTTTGACATAATGAGCCTCGACTGGGACTCATATCTTATCTCTTCAAGACCCGAAGTGGCGGCCATAGAGCAAAACCCCGATAAAGGGGCTAAAGACGGCTCCAGTATGCCGTGGTTTGATATCGATCCTGATACCCCCACACTGCACTGGCCGGTCAAAATCTCCGATGGCATGACCGGAATTTACCGCAGCGACAGGGTAAGTGCCCAGACATTATATTACCTAATGTCTGCCAACGACATACCAGTGGATGACAATCAGAAGAAAAATGTGACACTGGAGTCTCTCCTGAAGACAATCGACCACTGGAGCGGCAAAAAGAAGGAAGGCTATCTGATATGCTACGCCGAAGATGCTGAATACGTCGGCACAACTGGATACTTTTTCCTCAAACATTTCGGCAAACATCAGGTCTTTGATGACAATCCTGCGGCCATAGGGCTCCTGTCAAACTATATTGATGCCCTTCTTGAAAGAGGACAATTCGCACATGTGACGGATGCCGTAGACAATAGTCCCAAACTTGAGGATCCGGTCGTAATCGAAGAAAACATGGCATGGCACCGGACTTATGCGACTGCCTGGGCAAAGACGCCGTCGGCATTGGCCTGCGACCCTTACTGCCACATGCTCTCGGAAAAACTCCGTTCAATGGAGGGTAAGATAATTACGGCCGAAGAAGAGATCCTTTATAAAAAAGCCTGGTTTCATCTGATATGTGCCGAGAATTCGGACGGCAGATGGCCGCCATTCCCCAAAAAACCGGGTAACTTCAACGTGTACTATATATGGGATCAGTTGTGCAAGACACAGAGCGCCATTCAGCAGCTGGAAGGCACGGACTTTAAATTGATTCCGTCAACCGAAATAAATCCGGAAACCTGCATTAACTGAAAAAGCCCCATGAAAATGCCCGACAAAAAAATTGAACTGGTTCATCTGCAACTTACAAACAAGTGCAATTTAAGATGCCATTTTTGCGGGCAATGGGGCAGTAAGGGTTTTTTCTCGAAATCCAAAGGCACAGGGCTGAAACTGACAGATTGGAAAAATGTCATTGACTCCCTGGCGGATTACGGCAGCAGCGTCGGCCGCCGCCCCTCAGTTATGCTGTGGGGCGGAGAGCCGCTGTTATATCCCGAGTTTGAAAATATTGCACGGTACTTGAGAGCATATGAATTTGAACTTGGAATAGTTACAAACGGCGTTCTTCTGGACAAATATTCCGACTTTGTGAAAAATGAGTTTCAGTCCGTATATATCTCAATAGACGGCCCTAAGGAAATTCACGATTCTATCCGTGGAAAAGGCATTTTTGAAAAGGTAATTAAAAATGTCCGGTTACTGAAGGGCGGAAACGCAAAAGTTATATTTATGACCACAGTCTGTCCCGAAAATATCGAGATATTACCGGATCTGCCATATATGCTTGATGCGTCCGGCCCTGACAAAATATTGCTTCATGAATTAATATATCTTGACTCGCGGGAAATCGTCAACTACAAAGGCTGGCTGCGTTCGCAATTCGGTATTGACTCGGAAAAGATTGACTCATGGCATATGGATTTGCCGCCCGATTATGAAGAAAACAAAAGCAAGCAGTTAAAGAAAATGTTTCAACGTTTAAAGATGCTGCCATCAAAGGCACCTGTTGAATATATCCCTCACTGCGTTGCGGCAGGAAAAGAATATTGCCTTTCGCCGTTTCGCCATCTTCACGTGACATGGGAAGGGTCAGTCCTCTTCTGCACTGATTTCTATGATTTTTCCGCAGGCAATGTCCGTAATGAAAATCTGATTGATATTTGGAACGGAAAACTTGCCGAAGACTTCAGGCAGGAAGTCATGCGGGGGAACTGCCCGACCTGTAATCATTGCGCCTGGAAAAGCAATAGGCATTACAGCCTTGATTAAGAAGTTTCCTGTCTGGCTTTGACGGAGCCGTAAAGACTTTTTCCCAATTCATAATCAATTACTACTGATTTTGTGTTCCTTCCTTTTTTTCGATTCCTGATCACTTTTTTCAGCAGTTTTGCGCCTTCCTGTCCGAGACGATACCTATCCACCTTCAAGGAAAACAATTCCGGGTAAAAATGCATATCCAAGCCGTCGGTACTCAGGACACTTATATCATCGGGAATATTCAATCCGCGTTCCCTGATAGCCCTGTAGACTCCCGGACAAAGGTGGTCGAATGCCACATATACTGCGTCAACAGCGGGAAGCCTAAGCAGTTTTTCCATTGCAGGATATCCCCTGTCAGCAAAAGGTGCTGTCTCAACGATCAGCGAATGCTCGATCCTTCCGTATGTCTCTTCCACAGCGGAAACATAGGCATAGAACTTTTCCAACTCACAAAGGTTGTCACCATATCGCGATTGAGTGGGCCCGATGTAGGCTATTTTTTTATGCCCGCAGGCGAATAGTTTTTTCAGCGTAAATTTTAAGGCCTTAAACACGCTTAAGTAGACAGCCGGTGTACTGTCGCCTGGCTTGCCTCCTATAAGAATGAATGGAGTGTTCTGCTTCTTTAGAATTTCGATCTGCTCGTGTGAATTTGTTCCTATAAGGATCTTTGCCGCGGATGGAGTAAACTTGGAACAAGGCTTTTTCAGTCCGCCGAATTCCGAATCTTCCTCAAGCATGGTCAGTACCAGCTTGTATTTTGTTCCGACCAGGCCCTCCAGCAGGCCCCTCCATATTTCAGCATAATACAAGCGTGTCGGCATTTCGTGGGAACCAACAAAAAGTAATTCTATAAGGTTACTGGCCGGGCCTTCGGCTTTTCCCACCAGCAATGTCCCCGCACGGCGTTTCCTTACTAACAATCCTTTAGCGGCCATCTGGTTAACTGCTTTGTCGATGGTCTTGAAGTTGACACCAAATTCAGCTGCCAGTTCTTTGGATTTGGGAAGTTTTTCCGAATAGATGCCAGCCCTAATACGTTTTTCAAGTTCATCCACGATGCACTGTTGCTTCTTGTATTTTTCCATAATTGAAGAACCCGCTTTAATTAAAAGTAAGTGGTTTTATTATATGAGAATATCCATAGTAAATCAAGTTTAAAGTGTGGTTTTATTATTTTTTGTATACTTTTGGGGCCAATTTCCTTGACTGCAAGGTCATCTGCGGTTAAATGATACGCAGGCGTAAATCAAAGTTTCCACTTATGTTCACGCTTTGAGGGATTGACAAAGCAAACATTAAGGCTATACTAGTGTATACAACAAGTTTTAACATGGTAACACGGCACATGGCAACAAAAGTCGACCGTCGCGGGGAGTACCCGGTATTCAGGCAGGTCGCGGAGATTTTGGCCTCGCAGATTCATGATGGCAAACTCTCTCCCGGATCAAGGATGTATTCGGAAGAAGCTTTGGTAAATGAATTTGAGATAAGCCGTATGACTGCGCGGGCCGCACTGAAATATTTGGAGGATCACGACATGATTTCTTCAAGAGGTCGCCGTGGTCGCTTTGTTAATAATACGCCGGATCCAACAGCTAAAAATGATTTGGGACGCGCCTCGAAGGCGCAGTCTATACCAATAGCTGTATATCCTCTCCCCGAACGTCTTTCTGGCAGATATTTTATCCGGGCAATGAATGGCTTGAGCCGTAACGCGGTGGCGGAGAATGTAGAGTTAAATTATATACAAGCTTCCGAACATAAGGCAGAAGGCGGGACATTGGCGGAGTTTTTTTTCAAAAGGCACATTGGCGGCATAATCTTTTTGCAAACAAATGACAGTGTCATTGATCAGATGAATGAGCTTGCCGGTGCAGGCTTGCCAAGTGTTGCGATCAATGTTAACCTGAGCGGCAGTGGATTGAGCTTTGTCTGCACAGACTATAACAAAGGAACGACAGCGTTGTTGAGCTGTCTGTTTAATATGGGCCACCGCCGTGTTGGATATGTATCGCTCTCCCGCAATAGTTTATCAGCAAAAGAGAAATATCAGACCTACCGAAATGTGATTGACCAGTATAAAGCAGAATTCTCTCCGGAATGGGTGCTTGAGTTCCCCGGCGAGGACTGGGACTCGGAACTGTCCGAGATTGGACGCCTCTTCACAGGAAAATCGAAACCAACAGCCCTGCTTGTGTCAACAGGAGCGCCTGTCCCTTATATAATCCGAAATCTGGCGGCTCTTGGCATACGAATCCCGGAAGACGTTTCACTTGTGTGTTTTGACCGAATGAAGCTGCCAGCTGGAATGCCGGAGGTTACCTGCGTGGAACAGCCAGTGGAAGAAGCTGCGGAAATCGCAATGAATGTGTTGCTAGGTAAGATGAGAACAGGAAACACAGAGGCTTTGGAAATAATTCTTGACCCGGTGTTTTTGCCGGGAAATTCATGCCGTTTTATCCATGACGGATCTTTTACTAGGGAGACAAAATGAATCTGACAGTCCTTGATAGAAACAATGTGGAACACCAGGATTACATTCGGCGTTCTCTGATGGAATGTTACCAGGATGACCCACGTGCGGCAAAGAGCTTCCCCGAGGCGCGTGCGCAATGCGGATTCATGAATGGGAAGAATTATATTGAAGATTTTTCCCGTATTATTACTATAGGTCAGGAAAAAATTGGATTTTTTCTGGTAGGCCGCGATGGGGCAGGACAGCCGTGGGAGCTGGGATTTTTGTGGATTACCGAGAGCAAAAGAAAACAAGGATTGGGAGCCGAAGCCTTGCGACTTATAGAGGAGGAGGTACGAAAATCCGATGAAAAAAAACTTATAACTGTCCCGCACTCCAAGCGCAGCCCCGTAAACGGTGTGCCGGGCTTCAAGCCCGCCGTCTTGCACTTTTTTGTCAAACGCGGCTACACTGTTCAGGCAAGGGCTGCCGGAGCGTATCATGTTTCTCCTTGGAATTTTAACTACGACTCAGATAAAACAACCGCTCGGAATCAGAAAAATGAACAGGACGGTTGCCGCCTTGTCCAGACTAAAATTAATGATGACGGTTATGAAGCAATCCGGTCCCAGGCGGAAGATTTATGCAGGCGAGAAGAAAAGGCCGGATGGGAAGCCTTTTTCCGTGAAGATTATACCAGGCGGGAGCGGGAATACATTTGCGCGGTATTGCACGGAGAAGAAGTAGCCGCGGTATGCGCGTACAGCGTGGAACCATGCTCACCCGGAATTTGGGGATGGGGACCGCAATGGGGTCCCCTGCTTACCGACTCGCGATACAGGGGCCGGGGATTGGCTGGATGGGTGATCACTGAATCACTGAAAAGACAGTTTGCCCTTGGTGTCCAGGAAGTGACTCTGTGGACTGGTGCCGACAGCAACAATTCACGAATGTATGAGAGATATGGCTTTAGACTTTCAGTCCCTTGGTTTTTTCTAGAAAAGGAGCTTGTACAATGAACTTAAAACAAAAAACTCTTTCCCATTTCACGCTCATTGAGCTCTTGGTCGTTATTTCGATTATCGCAATCCTAGCCAGTATGTTGTTGCCTGCTCTCAGGAGTGCCCGCGGAAAAGCCCAGGAAATTATCTGTGGAAGTAACCTAAAGCAAGTTGGTTCCGCGATTCAGATGTATACTATCGATAACGACGGATGGGTTCCGCCATGGTATGATGGAGCATCTCCATGGTATGAATTAGTCAATAACCCTTACCTCAATATTAATCCCAAAACCTTATCAGGAACCGCGATGATCTGTCCAAGCTCAAAAGTGCGCAGTCCTACTTCCTCCTTGGTTAAAACCAATTACGGCTGTAATTCCGTGTCAATGTTCAATGTCATAGACAATAGCGCTTATTTATGGACTAATTTCAAGAGAGTGCCTTCTGGAATGTTTTCCAAAATAATGGCCATGTCAGACGTTGATCCTGATCTCGGGTACTGGTTTGGGTCATGGGGCGGTGTGAAAAGAGTACATTGGCGGCATCAGAATGGGGCTAACTTTCTATTCTTCGACAATCACGTGCAGAGATATAAGAAATTCATGGACTACACTGAAAACACTATCTTCAATCCGCCGGATGACTGGTGGTGGTCCTACAAAACAAAAGTTACAGCAATTTAATTAAAAATAGAAGGGTTGGAAGGATGAGAAAACTGTCAAGATTATCAATGGAAAAACCGTGGACGGATACCATTGCTGATTACAGTTTCTACTGGAGAGACAGTTTGAGCTTGGCGGCCAAGAAGAGAGTTTGTCGAATGAACTTAAAACAAAAAACTCTTTCCCATTTCACGCTCATTGAGCTCTTGGTCGTTATTTCGATTATCGCAATCCTAGCCAGTATGTTGTTGCCTGCTCTCAGGAGTGCCCGCGGAAAAGCCCAGGAAATTATCTGTGGAAGTAACCTAAAGCAAGTTGGTTCCGCGATTCAGATGTATACTATCGATAACGACGGATGGGTTCCGCCATGGTTTGATGGAGCATACGCATGGTATCAATTGCTCAATGACCCTTACCTCAATATTAAGACCAAAATATTATCAGGATCTGCGCTGATCTGTCCAAGCTCAAAAGCGCGCAATCTTACTTCCCCCTTGGTTAAAACCAATTACGGCTGTAATTCCGTGTCAATGTTCAATGTTGTAGACAATAGCTCTTACTTATGGACTAATTTCAAGAGGATGCCTTCTGGAATGTTTTCCAAAATAATGGCCATGTCAGACGTTGATCCTGATCTCGGGTACTGGTTTGGGTCATGGGGCGGTGCGAAAAGAGTACATTGGCGGCATCAGAACGGGGCTAACTTTCTATTCTTCGACAATCACGTGCAGAGATATAAGAAATTCATGGACTACACTGCAAACACTATCTTCAATCCGCCGGATGACTGGTGGTGGTCCTACAAAACAAAAGTTACAGCAATTTAATTAAAAATATTAAAAATAGAAGGGATAGAAGGATGAGGAAACTGTCAAGATTGTCAATGGTTCTCGCGTTTATGATGGCATGGATAGCTGGTGCGGCGGAGATTCAGAACTCGCCCAATGCCATGTATGTTAAAACACTTTCCCGAAAACCGTTTCAATGGGAAAGCCAGGGCCGGGTACCGTTGCTGCTTACGGAACCTGTTGGATTGGACAGGCGGAACTATCCGATGAACGTAGCGTTGGAATTACCGGGCAGATTTGCGCCGGAGTCAATACGTGTAGCAACTCCCCAGGGCAAAGTCATCCCATGCCAAGTCACCGCAGAGGCATCTGGCAATAAAGTCGAACTGAGTTTCAGCCTTGACATCCCCGCGGATTTTCAGCTGCCGCTATTCGTGTACTACGGAGTCAAAGAGTCCGGTGCGAATGTTCCTGAATATCCGGTACAGCTCAGGGAAACCGACGACTCTTTTGTGCTTTACAACAATCTATTTGAAGTGGACATCATAAAGAATGCGATATATAATGGCGGCCTGATTAGGGGACTGAAGGCGCACACCCAGTCAGATTCACAATTATCCTGCCAATATAATCATTTCTGCTGGCAGAGCTTCCGCGGAATTGTTGACCCCGGCACACCGGCAAAAATAGGCGAAAATGGGCCCATCCGCAAAAGCATTTTCTTCGATGATGGCAAAAACAGGGTGGAATTTACGGTGTTTTCGGGTTCTCCAATCGTTTATTATACGATTTCAGGCAAAGGTCAATTCACTTACACCATAGGTTTCACCCCGGGCGGGGATTTATTGGAAGATGATCTTTACTATTCCAGCACCAAAGGTCCGAAAAGGCTTCCTTTGTATTGGCAAATGCCTGATGACTCCAAGCAATATGAGCTCCGTCCTTATATGCAGGAAGGCTGGCTGGCGTTTTACGATAACCGAAAAAATGCGATGTCAGGGGTATTTTTTGATCTTAAAAATTGCAAAATTGCAAATATGAGTCTCTCGGGAATGGGGTACACAACAACTATTGCCGGTCAGATACCGGGCAATGAAAAAGTGAGCGGCGGCCTCTACTGTGCGGACGGCCAATTCCAAGAATTGCGCCAGGCGTATTATGGATGGAAGGCTCCGGTTCTGGTATCCGCGGGAGAAATTCAGTCATATAGCCCGATAAAGCCGCAAACGCCAGTATTCGGGAAAGATTTTCTGCGGATGCATACACTTGAAATAGGCCGCACCCAGAAAATGTCACCAAATTCCGCTCAAAAGCTGATTGATGAAGTTCTGGCATCAGGCGCAAATTCAATCGACTTTGTCTCCAAAATGCCATGTTTTGATTCGACAACGTTTCCTGCCAATGACGACTCTCCTCAATTCCTGAGGGAACTGGTGAAAGAGGCTCATCAAAAGGGAGTTTCAGTGATTGCCGGCTCTTGGCCTTCCATGTATTATGTCGCGAAAATTCCAGAGTTGATGAAGGATTGCTATTGGTTGAGCGAAGACGGGAAAAAACAGCATAACGGTCGACTGTCGCCGTTTCTGGGACACGACACTTATGTCAAATATGCGGAGGGATTGGCCACGTGCGACGTTGATGGATACCATATTCTGGATGAATTCGGCTTCTGGCCGACATCTTTCATTTCCAGACAGGGACGGGAATATGCTAAAAAGAAATACGGCACGGAGTGCGCGCCACTCCAGGATTGGTCTAAAATCAATGCGCCTGAACAGTTAACAACATTCAGGTTCCGTGTCGACACCGTCACAGATTTGGTACGGGATATGTCTTCCGCAATCCGCGCGGTCAAGCCTGACGCCATGGTTTTCCAAATTACCAGCATGAATAATCGCCGACTGGGAGCGTTCGGATATCAGGACATGGAGGCTCAGAATCAATATCTTTCCACCGCTAATTTCGATCTTTATTCAACTGAGATTACACATGTTTTATTTCCTTTAAAATATGCGAGAGCGGTAACGGGGAATAATAAACCTGTATTTTCAACCACGGGGATTTCTCAGGACAGGCCATTCAACCGCCTGAATACGAGCTTACACTTGTTCGGCGGAACAAATTCAGTGCTGCATTTTGCAATGACCGGTTTTTGGACGGTACGCGGAGGAACGGCTGGTCAACTCGGAACCACAGAAGTCTACAATCTATTGGATTATACAGGATTAGAGGATTATCTGATAAAATGTTTCCCGATAAAATTCCTAGCTATCTTCCGGGATCGCGACAATTTTTACGGTGAACTAAAAAGAGGCGGCGTACGAGCGGGAAAAGCTTCAGAAACCGATGCCAAGGTAGAATCACTGGTAAATACATTGCAGACAATCCCCACTGACATCGTGGTGGCAAATTATTTCAAAAATGGTGTATTGAAAGATTATAAAATCCTGGTCATTCCGGATAATCCTGATATTTCCCAGGAAAATGCTTTAATGATAAAGCAATATGTTGAAGAAGGCGGCGTGGCCATCATTGAAGGCGGCGTGCTAAATAACGCCGAAATCCAAAAACTCTGTGGAATTGAGTCAAACGGCCCCGCCCAAGCGGAGAAATTTACAATCCAGCCGGGTTCGGACGCATTACCTATATCAGGAGAAATAATGCGGTATCCGATAAAGTGCGCGGCCGCGAAAACGCTTCTTGCGTTTACAGACGGGACTCCGGCAGTCACAGTAAACCAATCAGGCAAAGGTAAAGCGATATACCTGGCTCCCGTTTTGAGCGGAAAAGCAAACAGCGATGCCGCTGTCGCGGAATTGTTTTCCACGCTGGTTAGGAATAATGCCCCGTCATTGCCATTGGCAACCAATGCCAATATATGGAGCAATGTATTTACCGACAGCGAAAATTATCTGATATCGCTTTACAATCCCGGGCCCGAGACTAAAAGTGTTGAAATTGTTCTAGGCGACTGTTTCCCGAAGGACAAAACGGCATTGGTCGGGTTTAATCGCGGAGAAAAAATCCCCCTGAATAACGGCAAGGTGCAATTGAGCCTTGAGCCGGAAGTGGTGAATTTTTACCTGCTGGTGGATGATTCGTATCGGCTGCCGGAGCTAAAGAAGACAGATGAAAATTACCTTGCCCGCAGTACCTCTCCTGAATACGCACCATACCGTAAATTGGAACTAAAAAGCAGTCAGGCTAAGAAATTGAAGAAAAAACCCGGGATTATCTATGTGGGGATATTCAAGCCGGAAGAAGAAAAGAAAGTGGGACTCTTAGGCGCGGAAGCGATTTTCCGCCGCGTAAAAGAACTGGAGCAGGTTGAAGCGCATTATCTGCCGAACATGGAGGAGCAAACAATTGCCGATTTCGATGTTGTGATTGTTCCCGATATCGGCTTTAAATCACCCGGAAACCTCAATAAAGGCTGGGAAGATGAGTTGCGTCAATTTGCCGCAAAAGGCGGCGGCGTAATGCTTGTGCATCACTCAGTGGGGTACGGCAAGGACAGCAACGCGTCAAAACTCTTTCCTTCGATTGCCGCAGGAAAGGACTGGGTGCAGATTACCGGAATGCTTGTCGAAAATGAGAATCATCCGGTTATTGACGCATCCAGTTACCGCAACAAGTTCCCGCAGAAGTCCCAGGACCCTGCCTTTGCCCATATTTTCAGGGAACCGGCAATGAACAAAGGCGAACACCTGAAAAGCGGATTCCCTGATTACATACAACTCCAGCCGGGGGCCAACGCCATAATACTGGTAAAAAGTGAGTTTGAGGCGGGACGCGGCGGTGACGTAACTGTCGTTGCCGGTCAATACGAAAAAGGCCGAGTTGTTATTTCAGGAATGAATATCGGCGCGGATGTCCAGGTAAAGGACGGTAAGGTAACTACCGCTAATGAAAAATTATCAAAGATTGAAAACAACATTCTCGTCAATAGCATTTATTGGCTGGGGGAAGGAAAATGAAAATAGGCTTTACGCTTGCAATTATACTGCTTGTCTCCGCTTCAGCCATAACCGCGGAATTAAACGCGGTTATCCTGAATGCGCCGCGCATTGACAAAGGTAAATTGCGGGTTCTTCCTAACGATCATGGCATTGATTTGGAAAAATACGGGATATCCGTGCGCTTCTATTGGCTGACCAATGAAAAAACTCTTGATCGTGAAGCCCAAAAACTGGGAATTAGTACCGCGGAATTCAAAGAACGCTTTGCAGAAAAACTCGCTCCCGAGCCTGACACATTCGTTGAGGCTCTTTCCAAAGCGAAATTTCTCTACATTGCGCAATATTCAGGGGAGGCAATGAACCCGCTGGCGCAGAAACCAGAATACGCCGAAGCCGTGAGAAAGTTTCTTAAAAATGGCGGGACGCTTTTCTTGGATTTGTTCTCTGTGTGCTCTTATGCCACGAAGCTGCTTGACGCAGGGGGAATTGCCAGTCCCTGCGTGGTGCAGAATGACCATAAAGGGCTTTATCCAGTAGTGCCAAGCGGTGCGGCCGTCAAGCATCCATTGTTAAATTTCCCACACAAAATCAGAGGCAGGCAGAGTGCTTATGGCGGCTATTATTCATCGGCATTTCCCGGTCAGCTGCCGCTTTTCGTCAAGGAAACGTCCACAGAGTTTCCCGCTGTAATTCTTCAGGAAAAAGCGTTTGGAAAAGGACGGGTGATATTCTGCCAGGTTCCCGCTTTTTTTAGAAACTCAACCTCCGATGTCGAAGCAGGAAAAATGTTGGAAAACATTCTTTCCTATGTTTACGACGTTGACATAAGGAAAGAGGCCGCCCGCAAATTAGAGGAAAGCGGCGGACCCGGCGAAGATATTTAAAATTAACAACTAAAAAAACAAGAGATAAAAATGGAAACGATGAACGATGTGATTGATCACATGCTAAGCGTACAACGGACTCGCTTTTTGGGTTTTGGTTCATCAAACACAGAGCGACGCGTACCCGGCATGCACTGGCTGGACTGCCTTGAACTCGGGATACTTTATAAATACGGCAGCATACAGCACATGTGCATAAATTCAGGAAGGGGTGGACACTCCACGTTTGACCTTCTTGCTCGTTTTGATGACGATGTAAAGTTATTCAAGCCGCATGTCGTATTCATCACGGTAGGCGGAAATGACTCAAATCCCGCAAAAAACATGGACGCTGAAACTTATAGGGCCAATTTGCTGGAAATAATATCCAGGACCAAAGGAATAGGCGCATTTCCTATTCTGCAAACCTATTACGCGGTTCAGGAAGAGGATTTGAGTACCGAACATTTGGATAAGTTTTACCATTTCATGGACATAGTCCGCGAACTTGCAAAAAGCACAGACTCCTATCTCATAGATCACTTGAAGCGTTGGATGCTGTTGAGGAAAAATCACCTTGACATATATAATAGCCTGATGCAAAATGCATTCCATGTAAACCACAAGGGCAATATGCTCATGGGAGTGGATATACAGCGGCATTTCAACATTTTACCTGAAATATTTCCATACAAGGAAGTATGGGAGGAAGCTTGGGAATACCAGAAAATAATGGACGCCGAAGAAGCTAAAAAATAAACATAGCGAAAGGATTTTATCATGCGCTGGAATGAAATGACTTCTCCTGAGTTTGAGGTTGCTGTTAAAAAAAGCGAGGGCGTCTGCCTGCTCCCGCTGGGCGTGCTTGAAAAACACGGAGACCACCTGCCTCTTGGAATCGATTACATGAAGGCATGGGATTTTGCGGATATGGCTTCAAAACTGGAACCCGCGGTGGTTTTCCCTCCATTTTTTGTCGGCTTTGTAACCGCCGCGGCGTTTGAACCCGGAGCCTTTGCGTTGAAAGGCAAACTTGTACTAGAGGTGCTTGAAGCAACCTGCACAGAAATAGCCAGAAATGGATTTAATAAAATAATTCTGGTAAACGCTCACGGCGGAAACGTCGTCCTTCTGCAGACTTTTTTGAAGATGCAGCTGGAAAGCAGGCGGGATTATATGATCTATCAATGCCTGCACCACTTCGGCCCTAGGACGATCAAGGCAAAAGAAAAACTTCATAAAGAGACGGGCGGAACCAGCGGGCATGGCGGAGCGTATGAAACGGCTGTAGGACTTTTCTTATATCCCGAGATGGTGAAAATGGACAAAATCCTTCCCAGGGAAATAGGCGGAGAAAATCCGCGTCTTATGAATATTCTGGGCGGAGATATCCTGACTCCGATGGATTGGTACGCGAAACACCCAGTGCATCTTTCAGGGTATGGCGGCAAATCGACCTGTGAATATGGGAAAGAGGTCTGCGAGATGATTGCCGAAGATATCGGCGAGACTATAAGAAAAGTTAAAAGCGACGATCTGTCACTCGCCCTGATGAAAGAATTTTTCGATAAATCAGGAAAGTAACACAGTCATCCAATCCTTTTCTGAGCTTCAACATCCAGTTGAAGCTCAGAAAAAACAGCGATGACGGCGACAGCCCCTTCATTCATTCCTCCACACGTCGTGCAGCCACTGCTTTGAAGCCTTATCCCCGACTCCGATAACCCACTCTATTTTTTTCTCATCAGAAAGTGGAGCAATGCCTACGAGGAATTCATGTTCACCAGCATTGAGTTCCATATCTTTGTATTGGTTAACCGGACAGCGATGGAAACTTGGTGCTATGCGCCCACCTTCACGGCCGAAAGCATATTGTCCGTCAATCCACACACGGCTGTTAGAAGAGGTGTTGAACATTACTCTAAGAGTTTGTCTCTTTTCCAGCCTGAATTTAAAACGCATCATGTAAAGGCTGTCAGATGGAATTCTTGCCGCATCAATGCGTCCGGAAGTTCCTTGAAATTCAAGAACTTCCACACCAGAAGTCATTGCCGGCGCAAATTTATTTTCATCCTGAGCAAACCACGGAGAAAAAATTCCGCATTCCGCCTTCAGTGTATGCGTTGACAGGTCAATTTGCGAAACTGCCTGTTCCTTTCGGAGGCTAACTTTTCCCCGCAGAGAAATTATCATATCAGTAAATCCGTCAAGAGTATCGGGATGCGTTATTCCCGTAATTCCGTCATTGATAACCAGTTTGCGACCAATTGGCTTAAGCCATTTTTCCGGAATGGAATCAGGATTTATAATTCCAAGTATCGCTCCGACAGTCGCGGCCGTACAATCAGCATCACGTCCGCAATTCACGGCAAGGCAGACTGTTTTCGAGAAGTCGCCGTTTCCAAGGATGAGGGCCATAACGGCAAACGGGATATTCATAACTACATCGGTAAAATTTTCGCTGCCCCATTTTTCAAGTATTTTGAGTCTTATCCTCTTCCAATCAGTTGATTCAGCGCACCATTCACGGGTATCTTTTATTGCCAGCGCCAAACGGCTTTCCGCGGGAATCACCGACAAGCCTGAGTCCAGAAGCTTGCCCATATTATTCTCGGTAAACGCCAGACTTTCCAGTGCAGACAAAAACTGTTCGGCATAAATGCCGTCTCCCGCATGATCGACGCAAGCGTCTTCATAGGCATATTTTGCAGCCAATTCCGGTCTTCCAGGCGCCATGCAGGCCCATATTTCGCTGCGGATTGCGGCGCCAAGTCCGTCAATAAACCAATTGTCATAACTTCCTGAGTAAGGGGCCTTTATCCCATTGCGTAAATTGCGTATAGCTATTCCGTATTCGTCCCATGGAAAATCAACATGATTCAGCCACGCACCGGCAAATATATCGCGGTCGACAACGGGATTTTCCATCTGGTCGAGGGTGCATGCCCAGAGTACCTGTAAGTCTAGATCGTCGTTCGGTATCATGTCGGTAGGAACGGGATTATAATAAGTCAGGTTCAGCGGGCCGTCACAGCCTTCGTAGGGTTGCCCCAGAGTTCCTCCGGCCGCCTTTCCGAGCCAACAACCAATCACTTTTTTGCGGTAATTTTGTGTGTCCATTTTTTCTTTCTCAATCCATTGTGATAACGATTTTTAACGATTCATTCGGTTTCTCAAAACGCTTCATAAAAGCTTCATTAATCCTCTCCAAAGGGAAAATGTCGGAGACTATTTTTTTCAAATCTATTTTATTATCCTTGACGAAGTTCAGATTTTCTTCATATTCGTCGGGAGTAAAGTAGAAAGACCAGACGAGTGTTCGTTCGTACCATTCCTGCAGTTCATAATGTCCATCAAGTCCGACGAAGGTACATATTGACGCGCCTTCCCTGGTACTCTTGAAGATATTTTCAGTAGCCTTGGAATGACGCACATAAGTGTATGCCTTATCTGCTCCGAGACCGCCGCATAATTCCTTTATTGCCGCGACTGGGTCCTGCGTGAGTGGGTTTATCGTATGATCTGCTCCAAGTTCGCGGGCTTTCTGCAGACGCTCGTCAACGGTATCCAGTCCTATTATCGTTTTCACTCCATGTGCTTTCAGAAACATCAACTGCAACAAACCTAACGGACCGAGGCCCCATACGCAAACCTTGTCGTCTTTTTCAGGCCTCAGCCGACGCAGTCCGCGGAGCGGCACCCCGATAGCGTCAGACAAAAGTGACGCGGTAATGAAATCGACATCATCAGGGCATGAGAAGAGCAGATTTTCGTTAAAAACCGAGTATTCCTGAAAACCACCTTCCACAAATTTTTTGTTCTGGCAGTTTGTCGGAACTCCAGCCTTGCAATAGGCACATTTTCCGCATCCGAAGATGGCATAACAAACGACCCTGTCTCCAGTCTTGAATTTCGTTGTCCCGTCACCGCAAGCCTCAATGATTCCGGTGGATTCGTGACCATGGACGGGTTCATCGGCAGATGCCTCATTTGCCCACCATGTATCAGAACCGCAAATAGAACATGTTTTAATTTTTACCAAATATTCTCCCGGCCCGGGCGAGGGTTTATCGACTTCCTTAACGATTATTTCCCTTTTCCCTGAATGATATGCAGCTTTCATAATAATCAGATGCCTTTCTCTATTTTATAAATTTCCTCAATTATCTCAATATCTTTTCCGGCATCGTCTAAACAGGAAGAATTATCCCCTTTCAAAACCTTTTCTATAAAGGCTTCCGCCTGCAGACGGAAAGCCCATTGACGGTTGTCTTCAAGTTTAAGATTATGGAGCAGTGCACCTTTTTCGCTGTATATCTCCGCTATGGCGGAAGACTGCATGTCAAGTGGCGGCGGAGTCAAAATCCTGACGGAGGCTTTTTCAAAATAAAGTTCGGTAACCTCGTCCCATCTGTGCATATTGAAATTGATACAGAATTCCATAATTCCAGGAACGTCCTCGAAATTGAAATCAACAAGTCTTACGCCTGACATGTTCCGAACTGACTGGACTTCTGGATCTTTCCCCGTCAGATAGCGAAGCAGATTAACCGAATGACATCCCGTATCCAGCAGTCCGTAATACGGATTATCAAACGAATAGAATTTCTGATTGCGTTCGCCGTTGAGCCAAACGGGAGCAGGATCGAGCAGGGATGCATTGAAAGAAGGTATTTCGTCCGACGAGACAACAGGGACAAGATCGTTTATCGCGGCGTTCCAATGCCCTCCGATAAATGAATGAGTTCGGACAAAAAGCATTTTGCCCCAGTTGCTTTCGGATTGAATTCTCTTCAGTTCAACAATATTTGCATCAAGCCTCTTCATATAACCGACAGTAACGCCCTTGCCGCTTAAGGCGGATATTTTTTTCAGTTCACTTACGGAAGCCGACGACATTGCCGCGGGCTTTTCAGTAAAAACCTGCCTTCCCGCATTAAGTGCTGCCTTTATATTACTCAAATGCCACTGCACGGGGGTAAGGACAAAGACAGCATCTATGTCCATTGCCAGGAGATCGTCCACCGAATCGGTCCGCGCCGGAATATTCCAGCGGTCGCAAAGTTCCGTAGTCACGTGCCCTCTAAAATCACAGAGTGCAGCTACTTCAACATTTTTTATCGACTTCAAACAAGGTATATGTGCCATCTGTGCCATATACCCGCACCCGATAATACCGACCTTAACTTTATTCATGGCTCTATTCTCCTCATTTAACTAGTTTAGTGATTTATAACAAAAAGTCAAGCCTCGGTAAATAATATCTTAATTTTTTGTAGTGAATCCTAGCTGTGAGACCAGTCGGTATAAACTAGTTAAATTGATTAATGACTTTAAATAAAGGCGGGAAAGATTATAGTACGCCAAGGGAATTCAATCAGGAACTTTCTGAAAGGACTCATATTTATGCCTGACCGACTGAAAAAATATATAGCGTTCACGCTCATTGAGCTCCTCTTCGTGATTGCCATTATCTCTATATTGGCGGCGATGCTGTTGCCTGCGCTTGCCAGAGCCAGAGAGACAACAAAAAAGATAGCGTGTGCGAGAATATGATACAGGTCAATCTCGCTTTTGGCCTGTATGCCGGAGACAATACGGAATATTATCCCCCGTACAGAGATGATGGAGGTGTATATAATGCGGCGACGAGCCATTTCTGGTTTCAGAACCTGCTTCCCCCGTATATTAATGACATGCAAGTAGGCAGAAAAAACGAATACATCCCTAAATCCATTTCCTGTCCCAGCGCTACGGTAGATTTAAACTATGGGTATAGTTCTGGCGTTTATAAGCCTGGAACTAATCTTCCCGGACAAACTGTTCCATTAAAAATGGGTGCGGCCAAGTCACCTTCAAAAACTGCGTTAATGATAGATTCTGTTTATTCCAACGTCAGCTACACTTCTGCATCTAGTGGATTATTGAGTGCCCGACATTTGGAACGAATGAATGTTCTCTTCCTCGACGGGCACATAGAAACGAAACGGCTTGCCGATATCCCGGACAATAATGTAAAAGCCGGTGTATGTCTCGGCCGGTTCTGGGATGCTGATAATCCCTCGTACCTGCCCAGTTATGACGTCTGGCCCTAATATTGAGGGTATTGCTGACTTGATAAAAACACATCTAACATATGGTTTTAAAATCTAAAAGATGAAAAACACTTCCAGATTGAAAGGGAAACGGGCCGCCGCTATCATGATAGTCGGAACAGCCTCGAATTCCGGAAAAACGCTCATAACCGCCGGACTTTGCAGATATTTTTCACGCCGCGGGCTGAAAGTGATGCCGTACAAGGCACAAAATATGTCGCTGAATTCATTTGTGACGGCGGAAGGTGGAGAAATAGGCAGGGCACAAGCGTTTCAGGCACGGGCTTGCGGTGTAAAGCCTCATACCGACATGAACCCCGTCCTGCTGAAACCACTCGGCGACTGCACATCCCAGATTGTTATCAACGGCAAGGCGTACTCCAACATGAGTGCCGGTCACTATTATGATAACTCGTGGATCGTAAATGAAGCCTTCGCCGCGCTCGACAGACTTATGGAGCGCTGCGACCTCGTCATAATGGAAGGCGCCGGCAGTCCGGCGGAAATAAATATTGAAGAAAGAGATTTCGTCAATATGCGGGCCGCCGCGCATGCGGGGGCATCCGTCCTGCTCGTTGCGGATATAGACAGAGGCGGAGTGTTCGCATCCATTTACGGCACTGTCAAACTAGTAAAACCCTCTTATCAAAGCCTTTTCAAGGGAATAATAATCAATAAGTTCAGAGGAGACAAGGCACTCCTCGGCTCAGGCCCTGCCGATATATCAAAACTCTGCGGCGTACCAGTGCTCGGTGTAATGCCTTTTTTAAATGGTCTGACCATCGAAGAGGAAGACTCAGTCGTGCTCGATTACAGAAAATCCACCGGAATGGGATCGGCATTGATTGATATTGCCGTCATAAAACTTCCCAGAATGAGCAACTATACGGATTTTCTCGCCCTCGAAACGGAAAAAAGCGTCTCACTAAGATACATTTCATCCGTTGAGGAACTTGGCGGAACCCCGGACCTCGTCATCATTCCGGGCAGCAAAAACACCATCGAAGATATGCGTTTTCTGAATGAATCGGGACTCGCCGCATGCATAATAGGTTCTGCCCGCAAAGGCATACCAGTTTTCGGAATATGCGGAGGCTTCCAGATGCTGGGGCTTGAAATATCCGATCCTTTTCATGTTGAGGGCGAAACGGCGAATACCCCGGGACTCGGTCTTTTGCCGCTCAGGACAGAACTGAGACCTCACAAGGAACTCGCACAGGTAAAAGGAACTACTTTGAAATCATTCAGATTCGCAGCGCCAGGAACGCCGTTTACCGGATACGAGATACACTGCGGAGTGACAACGCCCCTTCCGGCGCCCGACAATGCGGCGCTCGCAATAAATGAAAGGGGAACCAAAAACGGACTCACGGAAGCAACCGGAGTGATTTCGGGCGATGGGCTCGTCTTCGGGACGTATGTCCATGGAATATTCGATTCCGATAACCTGAGGGCTGGACTCATTCAATATCTTCATTCGGCAAAAGGAGTTGAAATGACTCAATCGCCCTGCGGAGTGTCATACGAGGATGCCGTTGAAAAATCCATTGACGCCATCGCTCTGGCAATCGCCGAGAATATAGACACCAGCTACATTCGCGCCCTCATTAGATAATTGGAACATTTCATCTACGACGCTGTCTAATATCCTGCACGCCTCATTGACAAGGAGTAGAAAAATGGGTAACGCAGAGTCTCCTTTCGAGCTCGGAGACGAGGACAAAAATGAGCTTGAAGCACTTATCAGGAAAGCCAGCACGCCCCAGTGTATCGCCCTCAGAGCAAGGATAATCCTCCTGCTCGCGGCAGATATACCCCTTATCGAAATAAGAAAGTCGCTGAGGGTGACAAGGTCAACAGTGGCGAAATGGAAGGCCCGATTCCTTGAAAACGGGATTGAGGGACTTAACGACTCGCCGCGCCCCGGACAGCCGTCCAAGTACGGAGACAACACAAGAAAATTTATCCGCAACGCGGCATGCATCCCCCCGGAAGGCAGTAAACGATGGTCGGTGAGAAGCCTGGCCGATGCACTGAACATAAACCGCGGAATAGTTCAGAGGGTACTTCAGACCTGCCATATAAAACTCACTTAGCAGCCCATGACGCTTTCAGCATCTCCGTAAACTCGGCCCGGGAAACTTCCCGGCAGCCGAGCGATTCAATAAAGGGATTCATCACCTGGACATCAATCCATTTGACCCCCTTCGCGAGCAGATATTCGACAGCGGATGATAAGGCGAATTTCGAGGCGTTGTCCTCAGTATGGAACATGCTTTCGGCTGAAAAATATTTCCCGTGCAACACGCCGTAAGTTCCGCCCGCAAGGATGCCGCCGGGGGAATAAGCCTCAAAACTCGCGGCAAAACCCCGTTCGTAAAGCTCCGTATATGAATCCATTATTTTGCGGGTTATCCATGTTCCATTTTCTCCCTTCCGGCTCACCGACGCGCAGGATTTCATCACCCCTGCAAAATTTCTGTTCATATCAAAGCAAAAAGCCGACTTTCGGAAATAGCGGCGGGTCCTCGGCCACGGGAAAATTCCGCTGCCGTAGGCGCCCAGCAGGTAGTCGACATTTATATCGCGGCTCCAGCAGAGAATGCCATTTTCATCCGCCGATTCCGGGTCTGGAAATTGAATTTTCACTAAAGATGGAATAATATAGGCTCCTTATATATTCAATAAGTTAACACTTTATGGCGAAAATGAAAAGAATACTTATAACAGGCGGGGCGGGATTCGTCGGCTCCAACCTTGCAATATACCTTAAAAACCACTTCGAGGGAAGCTCAATAACGGCTCTCGACAATCTCTACCGTAAGGGTTCCGAACTCAATCTGCCACGGCTTGAAGAACACGGCGTGGATTTTATAAATGGCGATGTAAGAAAGATTTCCGATCTGCGCAAAGCCGGAAAAATCGATTTTCTGATAGAGTGCTCCGCCGAACCGTCCGTTCTCGCAGGCTCCGACGGCAATACGAACTATCTCATCGAAACGAACCTCAACGGCGCGATAAACTGCGCCGAAGTCTGCCGCGAAAACAACGCGGGAATGATCTTTCTCTCGACAAGCCGTGTCTACCCGATGGCCCCGCTTGTTAATGCTTCAATCACGGAAAAAGAGACCCGGTTTAATTTTGATAAACAGCAGGCCGTCCCGGGCCTGTCAGAGCTTGGCGTTTCCGAAAAGTTTCCAATGGACGGCGAACGCTCGCTTTACGGGGCCACAAAATATTCCGCGGAAATAATACTGAATGAGTACCGCAGCCTTTTCAATATTCCGATTGTGATAAACCGTTGCGGCGTCATCGCCGGTCCCTGGCAGTTCGGCAAGGCCGATCAGGGAATAGCCGCGTTCTGGACGGCTGCGCACATCTTCAAAAAACCGCTTAAATATATAGGCTTCGGCGGCACGGGCAAGCAAGTTAGAGATTTCCTACACATAGACGACCTCGCGGTACTTATCGCCCTGGAGCTGGAGTCAAGTGAAAAGTTCAGCAATGAAGGCTTTTTCAACATCGGCGGCGGAAGCGGGACGAGCGCTTCACTTCTCGAACTCACGAAGATCTGCGAAAGCACCAGCGGCAACAGTATAGGAATAACACCTGAATCTACAACGCGTTACGCCGATATCCCAGTCTATATCAGTGACAATTCGAAAATATCAGCGTTCTGTGGATGGAGCCCCTTGAAGACAATGGAAAACATCATTACAGACATTCATTCCTGGATACTTAAAACGCCTTCAATAACAAATCTTTACAGGTAAACAATGACAAAAGTCCTCGATTTCGTAAAAAAGGAAAAACTCTCTCTTCTTTTTGTAATCGCGTCAGTGGCAGTCTGTCTCTCGTGGAGCCTCTATACCCGCCAGGTATGGGAAGACTTCTTCATTACCTACAAGTACAGCAGAAACCTTGTGGAGGGCAATGGGCTTGTCTATATGCCAGGCGAAAAGGTGCACGGGTTCACATCCCCGCTCGGCGTACTTCTCCCCGCAGTCTGCGGACTTATCAGCGGCCCGCGAAATTACGACGCTGCGATATGGCTCTTCAGGATACTTTTCTGCATCCCGGCATTTACGGCGGGATGCATCCTGCTGATGAAGTGCTTCAAGGAGGAAGGAAAATCATTTCCAATCCCCGCCGTATTCGCAGGAGTTCTTTATCTCTTTGAGTCTAAATCGGTAGCCTATTCGATGAATGGAATGGAAACATCATTCATTCTCTTCTTTCTCGCATGGACTATATATATGTACAGATACGGGTTCTGCCGTTACTGGCTTCCCGTCGGCATTGCCTGGGCGGGGTTGATGTGGACAAGACCGGATTCCTTCCTCTACATCGGGGGGCTGGCTCTGGCAGGGTTTATTTTCAGGGAATCCGGCGCGTTAAAATACATCATAAGTACCGTCAAGTCCGCCATTGTTACCACTGTTCTTTATCTGCCGTGGTTCATATGGGCGTGGGTTTACTACGGGAGTCCTGTACCGAATACGGTTATGGCCAAGGGCGCAATGTCGATGGGGCAGGATTTAATGACTATGCTCTGGAAGCCGATTTACTATTTTCGCGCGTTAATGGCTGCTGTTTTCGCTCCGTCATACTTCAGTCCTCCGACATGGCCGCCCTACGTTTTCTGGTTCTGTTTCGCACTCGGCACTCTGGTTTTCATTTACTGGACCTTCTTTTTTGTCAAGGACAAGTTCGGTCGGATGCTTTCGCTGGTTTTCTTTCTGATGAGTTTTTATCTTTTGTCGATTCCCGTCTGCTATCCGTGGTATCTTCCGCCGGTTGCGCTGATTGGAATATTCGTAAGCGTATCGGCGACCTCAACCCTTACCAGGAGATTTATAGCGGATAAAACTACGCGCAAACAGCTTTCCATATTCCTGCTTTCATTTATTGCCATTTCGTTCGCTATGATTTTTGGGATGATGACCTACATGGAAAAGATAAGACAAACTGTGATAGAAGACGGCACAAGAAAGCAGATTGGACTCTGGCTAAACGCCAATACAGCAAAGACTGACAGGATTTACCTTGAATGCCTGGGCTATATAGGTTATTTTGCGGACAGGAAGATGCTGGATTACCCCGGGCTTGCAACACCGGAAGTTACGAAAGTTGTAAAAGAGTATAAAAGGAACTTCCACGAAGTACCCGAAAAGCTCAAGCCCGAATGGATCGTCTTAAGGTATTTCGAGGCGGAAAGATTTGCACGCTATAAATATTTCAAAGACTGTTATGAGCCAGTCGTCGAATTCAACAGTCTGGGATTTTCCGACCTTTACGGCTATATTCCGGGAGAAAACAACATCTACTTCGACGCATGGTTCATCGTGTTTAAACGCAAATGATTCCAAAAAAAGAAAAAAAAGTCACAGTCCGCTTCGACCAGGGAACACTTCTCGTGGACGGGCCGGAAGAATACATTTCCAATATCTGGCGTTATCTCAAGAACGACCCGAGGACCGGCTCATTTCGAGCGCAGGCATATCACTACGCGCCGATAATCCTTGAACTTCATTACTCGAAAATCCCATTCTCTGACATGGCAAAGGGTTTCAGCCCGCTGGAGCTTTCACTTAAAAATCCGCTGGAACCGCTCCCGCACCAGAGCGATGCGCTGAAGCAATGGACAGACGCCCAGGGAAGAGGGACTGTCGTCATGCCTACAGGCGCGGGCAAAACATATTTTGCGGTCATGGCGATAAATGCAGTCAAAAGACCAGCCCTCATAATCGTCCCGACAATCGATCTGATGATGCAGTGGGCATCGGTACTGGAAAAGTTTTTCGGAATCAAGTGCGGAATGCTGGGGGGCGGCTCAAAGGAAATCCTTGACATCACAGTATCGACTTATGACTCGGCAGTACTCAATATGGAATTCATAGGAAACCGCTTCGGAATAGTCGTCTTCGACGAGTGCCATCACCTGCCTGGTCCGGTAAACAGACTCGCGGGCTCAATGTGCCTCGCGCCATACCGGCTTGCCCTCACCGCCACGCCGGAGAGAGAGGACGAGGGCGAAAAACTTATCCATGAACTCGTCGGCCCCATCGTCTACGAAGCGCATATCGATCAGCTCGAAGGCCACGTGCTCGCGCCATACCGCACCGTCAGGCTGATGCTCGAACTGGAAGAAAACGAGCGAAAAGAATACGAGTCCAACCGCCGGATATACACCGAATTCCTCCGCGCGAACGGAATATACTTCACCTCTAAAAACGATTGGAACCGCTTTCTCGCACTCTGCGCCCGGAACCCCGGCGGGAGAAGAGTATTCGAGGCCTTCATGAAACAGAAGAGAATAGCCCGAGGCGGAAGAAGCAAATTCTTAAAAGTATGGGAACTCATCAACAAACACAAAGACGAAAGAATCCTTATATTCACCGCCGAAAACGACATGGCCTATGAACTCGGCGGCCGCTTCTTTCTTCCCGTAATAACACACCGGACAAAAGCAGCCGAACGCAAAGAGATGCTTGATTGCTTCCGTTCGGGAGAATACCCTGTACTGCTTACAAGCAAAGTACTTAACGAAGGAGTGGACGTCCCTGAGGCCAGCATAGGAATCGTTGTATCGGGCAGCGCCAGCATCAGAGAGCACGTTCAAAGGCTCGGCCGCATACTCCGCGCCGTCAACGGCAAGGAGGCGATACTCTACGAACTCATCAGCGAAGGCACTTCCGAGGTAAGCGTCAGCCGCCGCCGTACCGAGCACAGGGCCTATAAGAATAACTGGTCAAAGAGATTCTACAGGAAAAAATAATATGCTTACACGCGAACTCATCAGATTCAGGACAATGAATTCCTATGCAAAACCTCAGTTTGTGGATGTCAACGACGAGAATCTCCTCGAATTTGCCTCGCAACTCATATCAATCTATGATCCGGAAGTCGCCATGCTCAGAGGCGAGATTGAGGAGAACCTCCTCCCGCTTCTCAAGTCATGCAAAGACATTAAATTCGCGAAGGGGCTCAATAAGATAATGCTTGACCGCTGTAAATTCAGCGCACCCTCCGATATCGATTATACGGCAATGAGAAAAATGGTCTTTCAGTGTTCGGCGGAACTCTTGAGATCAGGAGAGTTCCCTGATCATATGCAGTTCCGCGACGCGATAGTCTCTGAAAGCGACGATATACTGCTGTTCGACCAGAAGGGAATATACTCAGACCTGCCCGACAATGAAACGTTAAAATCCGTCAAAAAAATATTCCCGCGCGAGCTCCTTGAACGCTATAACTGCTCTCTTGTCCAGTCACTCCTGCTCCATAGCGCCGGCCTCGAAATAGAGATAGAAGAGCCAGAGCCCGCAAAAATGAGGAAGATGCTTAAATATTTAAAGTTTTTCAGGCTCCTTGCACAAATCAGCAAAGGAAAAAGTTCAAAGGTAAATGACGGCATGCCCGACTCTCTGGCGATGAGCGTTGACGGGCCCGCAAGCATCTTTGAAAACACACAGAAGTACGGACTTCAGCTGGCCTCCTTCTTTCCTGCCGTATGCGATATGGCACACTGGAGACTCAAGGCCGTCATCAAGATTAACGACAAAGAACTCAAACTCTCTCTCGATGAGAGTTCCGGGCTCGTAAGCCATTACAAAAACTTCTCAAGCTATGTCCCCGAAGAAATCGTCATGTTCCACAAGCTCTTCAAAGAAAAGTCACTGGACTGGGAGATATGCGGGCACTCCTCATTTCTCAATCTCGGCGGGCAGGAGCTGGTATTCCCCGATTTCAGCTTCCGCAAAAAAAACAGCCCGCGCACCGTTTACCTCGAACTATTTCACCGCTGGCATTCGACACATATTATGGAACTACTGCACACATGTGAGAGCAGACAGGAACTTCCCCTCATTATAGGAGTAGATAAATTTCTTGCTGGAAAGCCGGAAATAGCTGCGCTCCTTGAGGAAAGCAGTTTCTTCAAGGAATCGGGCTTTACGTTTCGCGATTTCCCCGGCGTCGACAGAGTACTCGGAACGCTCAGGAAAAAATTTAACAAAGCCGCCGCCGAACAACCGGAATTGCTTTAAATACCGGCTTTTTCAAAAATGTGCGTTAAAACAGTCTCGTGTTCGTCAGTCCACGGCTGAGGCCAGAGTTTCTCGAATCCTGCCCTGACCGCCTTAGAGTCATTGCTAAAAAGCTCGACGGCGGCAAGCGCCGCGCCGGACGATATTTTGTCAGGTTTTATACCCTGACTCACTACAAGGCGCATAGTACCGACAGAGCGGTCATCCCAGGAGAGTTTTCTCGGCAAGTCCCTGGTGATCCTGGAGATAGCGTCCTTCAAAAAGGGATTTGTCATTCTAACAAGCAGGTCTTCTACATAATTCCTGAAGCCTTCAATGGTAAAAAGGCTGTCCGCTCCTTTCCATTTTTTGCAGAGAGCGGTGCCGCATTCGTCGATAAAGGCTGAGCGCGCGAAGGGTATTAGCTTTTCATTTCCCCTGAGCTGGCTCATAAATTCGAAGCCGTCTATCTTCCCCAGCATTCCGAGAAGAAAGTGTATCGCATTGTGCCCGTAAAGCTTAGCTTCTTCGAAAGGGAAAAGATCGGTTTTCGGAAAAAGATACTTTGTCTTTATAGCGTTCACGCCGGGGGCGGAACTTATGTATATTGTGTTGAATTCTTCCACGAGATGTCCTCGGTCTGCGCCGGGAGCGAGAAGAGCCAGATTATCCTGAGCCGCCTCGGCAGATGAAACAACGCCGCTCATCTTGCCGACGACCGTATTGAGAAAATGGGTATTCGGGAAATTACCCCCTACCGCTTCCGTCAGGATTTCGGCAGCGTGGTTGTTGTTCTCCGCGGCATATATATATCTTGTTGCTTCAGGTTTTTTTTCAAACGCACGGCGCATCCACGGCGCTACATGCCTGAAAATGTCAACGTTCGGGAGTGCAGTGGCAAATTCCTCTGCGTCGACAGCTGCCTCTACGAGCTTTTCAAGATCATCCTTGTCCGCAGGATTGAGTATCTCTATATTCGGTATGGTTTCTCTGTATATGCCGTCTGCTCCCGCGATATTTATGGATATTTTGCCGCCCGAGCTATTCACTGCTTCCTTTATTTTTTCATCAACTTCAGCCACTACGATGCGGTCGAAGCCGCCCTTTGCCGCTCCCGAAAGAAAAATTCCAGTCTGGATCGGTCCCATTCCTATTCCTACAAATGTACTCACTTCTACCCTCTGAGTTTGATTATCCTTCAAGATAGCACGTAACAAATAATTTTTAAAGTGGAAATATTCCAGTATTTAAAAAGCGGATATGCCTTGACAAAACAAAACAATTCACTTATAATTCACTTATAATTCATATTGGGAAAACTTATGCCGCTTGAATCCGCAAAACATCTTAAAGGCGCCGAGAAGGTCAGGGCGGAAGTCCTTTCATGGATTAAAAATAACAATCCGCTTCCCGGCGCGAGATTTTTCTCGCAGAGAGAATTGGCGGAACTCTTAAAAGTCGACCCAATGACGGCCCATAAGGCATTACAGCAACTGAACAGGGAAAAAATATTGTATCGCATTCAAGGCAGGGGAACATTTGTCGGGCCTGAACTGAAAGAAACCGCCTGCAGGAACTATGCGCTTATATCGTCTCGAATGAATATTGGAGACAGAGAAGCCAATCCGGACAACTGGCATATCGTAAATAAAATATATTCAGCATTCATGCAGTCACTGCTTGATAATGAAACATTTTCAACCGTGATTGTTCACCCGAAAGACAATTCGAATAGCATTGGTATTCGGCTTAAAGGGTATGATGCTGTTTTTTTCGGCGGGGAAAGTGAATTTTCCAAACTTATTTCAAACCTGATAGAATCACAAAAAACGCAAGTCGTGATAATCGGAAGCCGGACTGATTCTGACCTCAAATGCCTGCATTTATCATGCGCTTTACACGAAAGCGTTTATAAAGGAATAAGTTACATCGCAAGCGCGGGATACAGAAAAATAGCCTACATCGGCTCCAGTAAAATGACTGAGAAATTTGACGGATACAAAAAGGCCCTTTCCGATTACGGCTTGATGTTCGACATGAACAATGTCGTACTTGGAATAGAATCTCAATGCGACGGAGCAAGAGGGGCATCTCTGCTTCTCGGGAAAAACTCCAGCTTCGACAGCATATTCGTCGATACCGACATCAAAGCAGTCGGAGTCATTGATTATCTGGCTTCGCAGGAGATAAAAGTTCCCGATGACATCGGCGTCATGGGCTTTGACGGACTTGAACAGTTCATAAACGCGCCGCCCTACCTGACCAGTGTCAAGACCGACTTCAAAGAATTAATCGAATCTGGACTGAATGCCTTGCGGAAGAAGAGACAGAAAGGGTATATCGAAGACCGACTTGATATACCCGGCTCATTGATCCCGAACAAAACCCTAAAAAGGAAAACACAATGAAGGTTAAAAAGTTCACGCTCATTGAGCTGCTGATAGTTATAACCATAATATCAATATTGGCCTCTATGCTCCTGCCAGCCCTCAGAAACGCTAAAAACAAAGCACACCAGATAACTTGCGCCAACAAGCAAAAGCAAATAGGCCTGGGAGTAGCTTTCTACACCGCCGAAAATGATGGATGGATTCCGCCAACACATGCAGACAACAATTACACATGGCCCATCCTCCTCGCCCCGCTGATGGGAATAACCCAGGATTACCAACGCTGGACATCCTACGAAAACTTCTACTGCACAAGCAATACCGAAGTAAAATTCCCGGACCAGGCCCCCGGCTCCTACCGGACAAATTATTCATGGAATCGGGATATGATGGGCATACCTTCAGATAACACTTGTCCAATGCTGAAGTCGCTGAAGGTCAGCAGTCCTTCGGGTTCAGCCATAATATGGGACGGGCATGAAGGAGACTGGGGATATTTTGCCGGATTTGAAAGACAAATAAACCCTATGGAGACATCTATATGCTGTATTGGTTTCTGGCACAACGGCAGGACAAACGCATTATTTCTCGACGGACATACGGCAGGTATTGGAAGAACCGAGCTGCCTGGCGCTTTTGAACACGATGGAAATACCCTTTACAAATAATCTTTAAAAAACGGAGTACGTATGTTAAATCCCGTTCTCAGGATCGTCCCTTCCCTAATCCTGCTCTTACTATCCAACGCCTGCCTGAATCAACAGCAGAGCTGCACGCAAAAAAATCCGCTGATACTTGAAGACGATTCAATGAAAATAATCTTCTGCGACTCGTCAAAAGGTTTTTCATGCGACGGAATAGTCAATAAGGCGGCGGATAATCATAAATTCGTCAAAGCTCCCGAAAAAAATCCGGCCCTTTGGAGAATTGAATTCAGGTCTCTGCCAAATAGCGGGGATAAAAAAAATAACTGCTTTATCACAAGTCTCTCCGATTCTGAAAAAAGTTTTACAAGGGAAGATAATTCAATAACCATGTCATGGAAAAATCTGAGTCTGCCCGGAGAAAAAAACATAATTGATGTAACCGTCGTCATCACGCTTTCCAATGACTCCGGCAGCCGATGGGAAATAAAAGTCGATAACAAAAGTAAAAAATACGGTGCGTGGATTGTAGAATATCCGATACTCTCAAATACCTCAACGCCTGGTACAGCGGACGTAGTTTTCCCCGGCGGAAAACTTGGCGGATTCCTAAAGAAAAACAACGTGGAAGCCGGTTATTTCACATATCCATCGATTCATTGTCCGGTACAGTTTATTTCCCTCAGCATTGCAAACTCCGGACTCTATTTCGCGGCGCATGACGGCGAATCAAAAAGCAAAGCCTTTCAAATATCGGTGGACCAGAGTATTGCAATGAAAATACAGCCAGAGAACATGGGAATGCCCGGAACCGGATATAATTCGACCTTCCCTGTAGTAGTGAAGCCTTTCAAAGGAAATTGGTGGCATGCGGCAAAAATCTACAGGGCGTGGGCCCTGAAACAGAAATGGGCCCAAAAGGAAAAACTCATAGACAGAAAAGACATTCCTGTATCGTTCAAGGAATGCGGAGCATGGCTTCTGCTCTGGCAGGGCTCGAGCGCAATCAAAGAATTCACGCTACTGGCACAAAAGACTTTAAATGCGCCTGTTGGCGCGCATTGGTATGAATGGACAACGAGACGTTCTGACAAGGAATACCCTTACTATTTTCCGGTGCGCTCTTCAAATATGAAAGAGGTCGCTGAAGAACTTGTGAATTCAGGCAATACGGTCATGCCTTATATAAACGGAAGAATATGGGACCAGTCCAATACGGATTTCTACGAGCCGGAAGTCCAGAGCTGCCTGGCCCTAAAACCCGACCTGAAATCACCATACACGGAAAGCTATGCCTCAAAACAGATATTCTCGGCAATGTGTCCGACACAGGAATTCTGGCAGAAAAAAGTAATCAACGTCGCCAAAGAACTAGCTTTGAACTACGGTATCAACGCCATTTATATAGACCAGACCGGAGCGGCATCTCCAGCCAACTGTTTTAATAAATCCCACAATCATCCTCTAGGCGGCGGGTCATACTGGGTTGACGGATACAGAGACATGCTCACAAAAATCCATGCGTCATTTTCAGGCAAACACGTAGCATTGACAACGGAAGGAGCCGCCGAACCATATATGGACAACATTGACGGCTTTCTTGGATTCGAGAAATATTCGCATGAAAGCATCCCGCTCTGCCAGGCTGTTTATTCAGGATATAATATATATTTCATCCACCCTATGCCTGACAACGGTAATTTCAACTTCTTCGTCATGATGCAGGGCCGTCTCTTTCTCTGGGGAATCCAGAATACATGGCTAAGCCATAAGGAAATGGAAGGGGAAGGTTTCCTGAAAAAATATGAAAAACAAACTGAATTTCTGAAGAAACTCATTGCAGTAAAGCTCGAAGCAAAAAAATACATGATATACGGCGAACTTCTCGGGGAATTAAGCCCGCTCAACGATATTCCTCAGATAAACGCTACATGGGAGCCGACATCGAAGACTCCGGTCAGTTTTTCACAGTCGGCAGTAATGGGCAGCATCTGGAAGGCAGGAGACGGTTCACGGGGCGTGGCATTGCTTAATTTCAGCGGAGCGCCGCAAGTCTTCGAATATGATATAAAAAATAGAAAACGGTCCGTATATCTTCAGCCGTACGAAGCAAAGTTTTCGGTGATAGACGCCGACTGAAAAAGTCAGAGGGCGTTTATTTTTTCGAGTATCTGTTCAAACTCGGCACAGGCCTTCTGATGCGAAAACTGCGATGCGAGGGTAATCGCCTTGGCACGCATCTGAGACATTTCGCTAAGCGGCATTTTGTATATTTTCTCTATTGCGTCGGCAGTGGCTCCGGCATCATCTCCGGGGACAAAGATGCAATGCCCTGTCTCAGAAGAGAAGCTTCTATATGCCGTGATATCGCTCAATATGCAGAGAAGTCCGGAGGCCATAGCCTCAACGGCGGGAAGCCCGAATCCCTCGCGTTCCGTGGAGTTCGATATATATACATCACATGAGCTCAATGCCTCGCAAAATTCACGACGAGGTGAATTTAAAAGAAGGTTATAAGTAAGACCTCCACCCATTTCATTCTTGCCCGCAATCGAGGCCAATCTCATAAAATCCAGCGGGATATCTCTGGCTCTTGCCATTTCCACGGCTTTGACCGTGACGGGTATGCCCTTATAAGTTACCTCGATAGGACCTACATTTACTATCCGCATTGGTCTGGTCTCTGTAAAATGCTCCGGCTTCCAGTCGGCCCGCGGATTAAGATTTTCAAGATCAACCCCGTTCCGGCAAAGGTAAGCGGGACGCTGGTAGCGGTCCTCCAAGTACTTGCACATGGGATCCGTTATCGCGATAAGATGTGTCGGCAGCTTATAGGCATCGTCGAATATGCGGTGTTTTCTGCGCCACTCAAACTTCTTCTTGAAGATTTTCAGCTTCTTGAGAATACCATTGCCCTGATAGCGGATCGGAGTAACAGCGCCACTTATACGCTGTTCAAGATCAACGAGTTCCAATCCCTGACAAAAATGAACGACCTTTCCCCTGTGCGCCTCCCATGCCTGACGGACTTCTTTGGGGCTGGTGGCAATGATCAGATCGGCCTCCGGAATATGTTCGGCACTGAGAGCGGGGACAACTTTTGCCGGGATATAATCAGAAAGTCCGCCTTCCTTCTTCTCAACAAGGACACTTACTTCGTGTCCCTTTTTCATAAGATAGAGGGCATAGTCGAACATAAGACGGCGCCCCCCGGAAAATTTCATATGGTCTGTAATAAAGATCAGTTTCATTTATTCGCATCCTGCCTGACATTAAAAACAATATAAATAGCATAAAGACTTAGAGTTTCAAGAGATACCGTTTCTGAGGATCTTCTCGGCTATGTTGAGACCGTCGACAGCGCTTGACATTATGCCGCCCGCATATCCGGCACCCTCGCCCGCGAAATAAAGGCCCTCAAGCGACGACTGAAATGTCTCGGGATGTCTGAAAAAGCGCACCGGACTTGACACATGAGTCTCAACTCCTATTATTTTGCCGGAAGTCATAAAGCCGGCGGCCATTTTTTCAAAATGGATAAGGGCCTCGCTAACGGCATCAGCCGTTCTCTGCGGCAAAATGGTATCGATTCTGGCTGAAACAGTTCCAAATCTGTAGCTGCTTTTGCTTGAAGAAAGACTTTCCTCGCCGCGCACAAATGAATAGGCATCCTGGGCCGGAGCCGCAAAATCTGAGCCGCCAGCCTCAAATGCGAGCCTCTCAATGTTATCGATAAAAGCAAACGCATCCACGTATGTTTTAAACCCGGAAGGATCCTGATTGACGATTATCGCCGAGTTCGCAAAATGACCGTTTCGGCCATAGGGGCTCATTCCGTTGGTGGAAAGCCTGCCCTGCTGATTTACGGCCGGAATTATTTCACCGCCGGGACACATGCAAAATGTAACAGCGCCCGCGTTTCTGTCGTTGGGCGGACGACTCACGAAGTTGTATTCGGCTGCGCTCAGAAATGGCGGAAGCGGGTCGATGCCGTACTGGAACATATTGACAAAACTCTGAGAATGCTCGACACGGCAACCTATCTGGAAGCCCTTGAGAAAGTAATTAACTCCATTTCCTATCAGGGCCGTTATTATATCTCTGGCGCTGAGTCCGGGGGCCATCAGAACAAATGGGGCTTCTATTTTTTCACCCTTAGAAGTAATCACGCCGCGACAGCGTTTCTTCTCGATAAAGACATCGGAAACCGCGGTAGACCACAGGAACGAACCGCCAAGCGAGATTATTTTTTCGCGGATATTTTTCACCATTTTGGGAAGCATATCGGAACCGATGTGCGGGCGCTTGAGATAAAGGATTTCCTCCGGCGCACCGGCGGCAACAAACGACTCAAGCACATAAGACGACGCAGGATCGTTTATCCTGGTATAAAGCTTTCCATCGGAATATGTTCCGGCGCCGCCCTCCCCGAAAAGATAATTGCTTTCGGTGTTGAGCTGTCTGGACTGGAGAAACTGACCGATATCCTCGTGCCGGGAATTCACATCGCGACCACGCTCGCATATAATGGGTTTCAGTCCGTACTCCGCAAGAAGAAGAGCCGCCATGAGACCGGCGGGCCCGGAGCCGACAACAACAGGGTTAAGCGGAATGCCCTTTAATGGCGAAAGTTGCCGAAGAGGATGCGAAACCTGAAGCGACGGAGATGGAAATTTGGCCGCCTGTTTTGAGGACTCGACGACATCGACATCGATCTTGAATATAAAATGGAGTTTTCTCCGTTCCCTGGCGTCAAGGGTTTTCCTGAGAATCCGATATGAACGGATATCATCTTCGGGGATACCCGAAAAAGACGAGATAAAAGGCTTCAACTCCTGATCAAGATTTGTTACAGACACCGGGACTTTTTTTACAAAGACTCTAAGACCGTCAAGAATTATTCTCAATTAATTTCTCCTTTGAAATCCTTTTCTGCAAAAACAATAGCTCTGAACACACTGAATTCGGCACCCTTCTCCCGCCAGGCGTCAGGGGACATTCCGGCCTTCATTGAAAGATGCGTCAGCGTCGTATTCTTGTCCCATCCCTGCTCTGGCGCGACCTGCGGCAGAAAAACAGCGGAAGCTCCGCCCTTCTGAATAATTATGCCATGCTCGCCGACGATAAATTCATCAAGAGACGCTATTTTCTCGGGGGCTGTAAGAATGGATATTTCTATTTCAAGACGGTTCAACTCCTCAATACTGGAAACAGGAGCGAAGCGCGGATCGCGAAAAGCCGAATTAACCGCATTGTGCAGCACATTACTGCCGAGCGGCTCGAAACCTCCGATATTTCCGATGCAGCCGCGGAGCTCGCCGCCCTTCGTATGAAGTGTTACAAAACACGATGCCGTAACGTTCAGACTTCCGGGAAGCGTCCCCAGATCAGGCGCCGATTTTTTCAAAAGCTTCGCTTCCATCGCGGAACGCGCAAGCCTGAGAAGAAAAAGCTTGTCCTCACACGAAAAAGAAGAATCTCCACTGCTCATTTCATTCCCCCCTTGATTTTTATCATGAACGCGCGAACCTCACGTAAAGAACAAGTACCACAAGGGCCAGAGAGTTCAAGAGCAGAAGCATCGCGAGATACGTAAGTTTTTCATCCAGCGAATAAGGAATGACAGTAAAGGCCCAGTGCCCGGCGGAACGGTAGAGCTTCCAGATTACAAAGAGATTGACGAAAAGAATCGGCGTCACCAAAAAACCAATAAATCCCCTATAGGCATTCTGTTTGACTTTTTTCGGCATAATGATCAGGCGTTCTGTTTAACTATGTTATACCAGCCGTACGCTATAAAGAGTATAGTTGGAAAGAGTCCGGCAACCACAGGATAAAGATAGCCCTGCTTGCCGAGGACAAGAAATACTTCCGAGGACATCTGGTATACGATGATAACGGCTACCGCCGAGAGGATGGACTTGAAAATACCCCCGCGTTCGTTTTTAGCGGCGAGAGGGATTCCGAGAAAAACGGCGATAAGGCATGACCACGGAAAGGCAATCCTGTGGAAAAATATAGTGGCGTACTTGTAGCGACAAATATCATCCATGTCTTTGGTAAAATGAAGTATCTGCCATATGGACCATGTCGGCAGGTCTTCCGGCGGGCGGGCAGAGTTCAATATTTCGGAGGGGGTTTCCGGCAGTTCATCCACACCTTTCACTAGCCTTTGGAATGGTTCGGGGTTCCTCGGCATAAAACCGTCTTCGGTATAAAGGGTAATCGTACCATCCTTGAACACCCATCCTTCGCCGGGGACAAAACTGGACTCTGCCGCTTGGATATCGTAGATAAGTTTTCTGTTTTCCATGGCTGACTCGGGGAGCAAATAGCTTTTCAGCATTACTTCCTTCTGAACGCCAGCCTCAGTAAAATATTTAAAAAGCCAGGTGTGTTTTTTGTTCGGACTTACGTAGGTAAGCATATTCTGAAGGTCAGACCTGTAGGCATCGCCTCTGGTCGTTTTGTCCTTCAGAGTTTCGGCACGGCTTTCACAGACAGGTACCAGCTGCTCGTTGAACCAGAAATTTATACCCGTTATAATCAAGGCCACCACATAAATTGAGCCGCCGCAGCGAAGAAGCGATATTCCCGACGCCCTCATAGCAGTAACTTCCATATTTTTACCGAAGTTAGCCATGGTGTACATGCAGGAAAGGAGCACTGATATCGGAAGGATGAAGCGTATGTTCCCCGGAAGCAGAAGAATAAAGTATTCTATCATGATAGGCAGTTTTGCTCTATCGGTATCGGACTCCAGGAAGTCCTGAAGGTCATTAAATATATCCCCTATGACAAAAAGGAGTATAAAGCCGATTATGAGTACGGAAAGCGGAATCATGAACTGGCTGAAAACATAATAATCAAGAATGGGGAGGAATCCCCATTTTCTCTTAGCTGGAGCTATATCGGAAAAATTATCGGGCATATTAAATAAAAAAGGGCGTTACGAAAACATTTCCGGGACGCCCTGAAACCTTATAATTGTAGAAAGCTTTCTCTAGTGCTTTTTGCTATTACGGCGTTTCTTTTCGCTAGGCTTTTCGTAGTGCCTGCGATTACGGAGTTCCTTCAAGGTGCCTTCCTTATCCAGCTTTTTCTTGAGTCTGCGCAACGCACGGTCTATCGCTTCGCCTTTCTTAAGACGTACTTCTGTAACTTCCATGGATAAATCACCTCCTCTCACAATAGTAAAATCGCCAAAAACAGTCAATAAGATACAGCTTGACGGGATTATTACAATCCTTCAAGCAAAAAATCATTCGCTTACAAAATCAGCCTCATCAGCAAGCATCGTTCTGAGCTTGGTGAGGGCCTGGTTCTGTATCTGCCTTACTCTTTCGCGGGTCCTGCCTATCTGCTGACTAACTTCCTCCAGTGTCTTCGGGCGACTGCCGTCGAGTCCGAAACGCATCTTGAGTATCATCCGTTCCCTGGGGTCGAGATCAAGCAGAAGGTTCAGAAGCCTGTCCACAGACTCTACGTCGCCGAGAATCCTGTCGGGGGTCATGGCGCCGCGGTCCGGGATAATGTCCTGAAACTCGCCGTCCTCGCCCTGCTGGATAGGATCGTGAAGCGAAAATGTCCTCAAATCCGCGAGACGCAGTCCAGCTACAGTCCTCTCACTGAAGTCGAGATGCCCGGCTATTTCAGCGTCGGTCGGTTCGCGTCCGAGCTCTTCGGTAAGCTTCATTCTGACTGATTTTATTTTATTTATCTTGCCCGCCGACTGGACTGGAATTCTTATCGTCCGGCTCTGATTGGCAAGTGCTCTGCGCATGGACTGCTTTATCCACCATGCCGCGTATGAGCTAAACTTCGCGCCTTTTGCGGGGTCGAATTTTTCAACGGCCCTCATGAGGCCGATATTACCTTCTGAGATAAGGTCGAGCAGAGGGAGTCCGAGACCTTTGAAGTCATGGGCTATTTTCACAACGAGCCTGAGGTTCGCCTTGATAAGAACGGCCCTGGCGTCATCGTATGCGTGACGGTCATGTCCGTGAATCCTGGCGGCAAGCTCGACTTCCTCTTCTTTTGACACAAGTGATATCTGTCCGATTTCGCCCATATAGAGCTTCATTGTGTCATTCTTGGAAATAGTAACCTGCTTACCCTTGAGGGCTAGTTTTCTTTCCGCTTCGCGATCCTTTTTGGTCTTCTGTTTCTTATTGGAATCATCATCGAAATCGGGAAGCTCACTGAGATCATAGTCTTCTATTTTTTCATCCTGGATTTCTTCAAGGATAACCTTCTCGTCAAAGTCTTCCAAATCCTCAAACTCGGCAATATCTTCAGCAGGAAGAGTTTCGTCCTCAGAATCTTTTTCCGGCATCGGCTCGACAACAACAGGAATAAACCCCTCGGTCTCTGCCAGAAGCTTAAGCTCCTCTTCGGTATATCCCAGTCCGGCAAGCGCGTCTCTTCTCTGTTTTTTAGTTTTTTGAGAATCCTTGGAATCCGGCTTACCTACCATTTTTTTTGCGGTTGACGGAGAAGGTTTCACAGCCTTTGACGGCTGTTCAACAATTTTGGAAACAGTCGGTAGCGGAGCTTTGACAACAACCGGAGCTTTGACTATAGCAGTCTTTTTCTCCGGGGCTTTTTTTATTGAGGGCTTTGCGACCACAGGGGCCGTCTTAGCTGAAACTTCCTTGACAGGTACCGCCTTTTTGACAGGTACCGCCTTTTTGACAGGTACCGCCTTTTTGACAGGTACCGCCTTTTTGACAGGTACCGCCTTTTTGACAGGTAATGCCTTTTTGACAGGTAATGCCTTTTTGACAGGTAATGCCTTTTTGACAGGTACCGCCTTTTTGACAGGTACTGCCTTTTTGACAGGTACCGCCTTTTTGACAGGTAATGCCTTTTTGACAGGTGCCGCCTTTTTGACAGGTACCGCCTTTTTGACAGGTAACGCCTTTTTGACAGGTGCTGCCTTTTTGACAGGAATCTTCTTCACGGGAGCCTTGACAGCCGGTACCTTTTTAACCGAAGCTTTAACGACAGCTTCCTTGACTGAATGTTTTTTCACAGGAATTGCCTTTTTAGCATCCGTTTTTTTATTCGTAGGCTTTTTATTATTATCTTTTCCTCCGAGAGCGGCGGCACTTTTTTTCCCGGCATTACCGGTACTCTTTTTTGCCGATGCAGCTACGGCGGAAGTTTTTTTAACTTCTTTTTTTATCTGAGCTTTCGCTGTAGATTTTTTGCTGCTTTTGTCTTCTTTTTTCGACATTTTTTTTAACACAGCCATTCTTTCAATCTATTCGATTTAATATTTTTATTATTCATTGTCGCATGAAAAATATGCAAAAAAATGTATATTCTCATCAGCAATGCTATACAAAAAGAGAAAAATTTATCCGAAATACCGTAAATGTCAAGGGCTAAAGGAATAAAAAAAGGCTGGTTTGCCTCAATAAAAAACTGGGTTACGACCGAAAAAGCTCCGATTCCGGAGTTCTTCAGGAACGTGGAAAGGGAAGCTGCGGCTCCGCTTGCCTTGAAACTTGCACTCGGCGGAAACAGACCGCTGCTCCTCTCCGCACCGATACTCATTGACGCCGAAAGAATATTCTCGGAGACCGTTCTCTGGATAAAAACACTTGAGTTGGACATCAATGTTTCATTCCTTCCCGAGGTCTCATCAGGAATAAGATTCATGCCGGGTGCGGAACCAGAAAGAGCCAAGACGCTTTTCGATGCTTTCAGCGGAAATTCCGGAATAATAATTTCCAGCGCAGCCGGATTTCTTTCTCCCACACTGCCTCCTGAAAAAATAATTCTGTCCCAGCTTGAGGTTCACCGAGGGATGAAATATCCGTTTCAGAAGTTACTGAGGAGTTTGGTAGAGCTTGATTATGACGATGAATTTGAGGTAAGTGCGCCCGGAGAGTTCTCAAAGCGGGGCGGAATCATAGATGTTTTTTCACCATCCGCCGCTCACCCGGTAAGAATTGAATTCTGGGGAGATGAAGTAGAGTCGATAAGGGAATTCTCGTCAGAAACTCAGAGGTCATTGCGTGAAGTCGATTCATGCCGCATTATCCGAAGAGCGGCCATGCCAGGCGAAAACGCCGATGAGATCCCGTTTATTGAATGCATGAAAGGGAAATTTGCTCTGTTCGCCGCGCTTTTCCCGCAGCAGACGAAGGCACACATTGAAAAATTCTCATCCCCTGAGGATATAGGAAAATGGGATAGACTTATGGAGACGGGTAAAAGCGGAAAAATCATTAAACTCCTGGACAGTGTGGAGTCCGCGCTCGCAAGTGAAAACTCTCCAGTTTCGCCATGTTTCCCATCCGCCGCTCACCTTTGCTGCGAGCTTCCCGACGAAAGCGCGGCCGGAGCCGGCGAAATAATGCGCCAACTCACGGCAGACCAGGTAAGGCAATGGGTAAGTACGGGTTACAAGGCGGCACTTCTCGGAACAAACGAGGCATCCGAGGCACATATCATCAAGTGGTGCGCAGAGCATAAACTTGATGCTTCATCAGTCGAGACAGGAAAGGCCGAGCTGCCTTACGGGATGATATTTCCCATTGAAAAGATTGTATTCCTCACCGAGCGGGAAATATTCTATTCGGCGGCGGCATTGAAGAAAAGGCCCGAGATACTTATTGACATTGCGCCAGACAAGGAAAAAGCCACAGAAGCCCCGCTCCAGCAGTTTGCGGACATCGAAGAAGGCGATACCGTCGTGCATCTCATTCACGGTATCGGGATATACAAAGGCATCCGCGAGATAAAAACCATGGGAGCATTACAAGAAGTCATAGTAATGGAGTTCGCCGAAGAGAAAAAAATGTATATCCCGCTCCTCCAGGCAAATATGATAACACGATATATCGGGCCTGGCAAAAGTGACATGCGACTGAGCCACGTAGGCTCACGCCACTGGGACAGGGCAAAACTCGCGGCGTCAAGATCGGTCAGGGACCTCGCCCTCGAAATGATAAAAATACAGGCAATGAGGGCAACGGCATCAGGGTTCGCATTTCCCGAAGACGATATATGGCAGAAAATGTTTGAAAGCGCGTTCCCCTATGAGGACACTCCGGACCAGATCAAAGCGTCAAGAGAAATAAAAGGGGACATGATGCGCCCCGACCCGATGGACCGTCTCCTCTGCGGAGATGTCGGCTACGGCAAAACCGAAGTTGCTATAAGAGCAGCCTTCAAATGCGTCTCGGCGGGCCGACAGGCCGCAGTACTTGTCCCCACGACGATTCTCGCGCAGCAACACTTCTACAGTTTCTCGGAACGTTTCGCCGAATACCCGATCATAATAGAGACCCTCAGCCGCTTCAAATCACCGGCAGAGCAAAGGGACATAATAAAGCGTCTCGCGGAAGGCAAGGTCGATATAGTGATAGGAACCCACCGGCTTGTGCAGGGAGACGTGACGTTCTCCAACCTCGGTCTTGTCGTGATTGACGAGGAACAGCGCTTCGGTGTCGAACACAAGGAAAAATTCAAAAAGCTCCGCGCCACTGTCGACATTCTCACGATGACGGCGACTCCAATCCCCAGGACCCTTTACATGTCCATGGCGGGTATGCGCGACCTGAGCACAATAATGACCGCGCCCGGAAAAAGACTCCCCGTCCAGACAATTGTCTCGCGCTACGACGAGGCGTTGATAGTATCGGCAATCCAGAATGAAATAAGCCGCGGCGGACAGGCATTCTACCTCCACAACCGTGTAAAGTCGATAGAGGAAACCTGCGATAATCTAAGAAGACTTATGCCCGACGTGCGCTTCGAGACAGCTCATGGAAAGATGGATGAGGACGAACTGGAACTTGTCATGTCTGAATTCATCTCAGGCTCAATCGACGTACTCGTTTCCACCACGATAATAGAGTCCGGCCTTGACATCCCAAACGCCAACACAATAATTATAGAACGCTGCGACCGCTTCGGGCTCGCCGAACTTTATCAGCTCAGAGGAAGAATCGGCCGATGGAAAAATCAGGCATACGCCTACCTGCTTCTGCCCGAGCATGATATAATTACATCCGACGCGAGAAAAAGAATAGCAGCCATCAGGCGCTACACACAACTGGGCGCCGGATTTAAACTTGCGCTCCGCGACCTGGAGATCAGAGGTTCAGGAAACCTGCTGGGACAGGAGCAGAGCGGACATATAAACGCAATCGGCTTCGAACTGTACTGTCAAATACTACGCGTAACCGTAGCGCAGCTTAAGGGAGAAAAGAATCTTGAATTCCTGCCTGAAGTAGATATCGCAATCGACTTTATATCTTATGGGCACAAAGCGCCGCCCGGCAAAATCCCAGTCTGCATACCGCCAGAATACATAAGCTCGGAACGACTCAGGCTGGAGGCATACAGACAAATGTGTTCAGCATCAAAACATTCTGAAATAGAAGAACTTTTGTCAGAACTCAAAGACAGGTACGGGAGTATTCCACGAGAGACCTTGAACATGGCGGCACTGATGAAAATAAAAATATGCACCGCCCGCGCCGGATTTAAGTCGCTTAAAGTTTCAGAAGGCAGAGTATTGTTGGAAAATATCTCGGGAATCCTTAAACCCGACGGGAAAATACCGCACCTGACGCCATCATCCGCCGAATCACCAAACCTTGAAACCCTCCTCGCACTGATTCAAAAAATCACGGCATCCTGAAAAAAAAACCTCTTTTTTACATTATTACCTTTGACTGCTGAAGCTTATGCATTATTTTACTGACCTGTTTCAATTTATTTTAACGTTCATTTTTAAATAGGAGAATCAAAAAATGACAAAGAGAGATATCGTCGTGAAGATATCGTCCGAAACGGGCCTGACACAGAGCGATGTCGCTGCCGTAGTACAAAAAACTCTTGATTACATGGGCGATGAACTTGCCTCCGGCAAAAACATAGAACTCAGAAATTTTGGTATATTCGAAGTTAAAATAAGAAAGAGCCGCAAGGGCCGTAACCCGAACAAGCCGAAAAATGAAGTTGTAATACCTGAAAGAGTTGTTGTTAAGTTCCGCGCCGGCAAAGAGCTCAAAGAGCGCGTTGAAAAACTCAAACCGAAAACTCTCAGAAAAAGATAAGCGGTTTTCCGCTTTACAATGTTTATGAAAAATGCCTCGTATTATCAGATGCGAGGCATATTTTTTTCCAGCAGCCAGAGGCTGGACACAAATGAGCAGCATTCACCCATTTTCATTTGCTGGCGACAATATATTAACTGAATTTATACGGGACAAGAAAATGTCAAAATCACTACCGCCTCCTGGGACTTCGGATATCTTTCCGGAAGAGGCCGCCTCATGGCGCTTCATCGAAGAATCCGCAATAAAAATCTTTTCACTCTATGGCTACGGAGAACTCAGAACTCCCGTCTTCGAATATACCGAAGTATTTGAAAGAGGAATCGGGGGGGATACTGAAGTAGTTCAGAAGGAGATGTATACATTCGAAGACAGAGGCGGAAGAAGTCTCACACTCAGGCCGGAGGGTACTGCCGGAGTAATGAGGGCGCTGCTCAATACAGATGTCATGAACGGCAACGAGAAAAGGGTCTTTTACATGGGGCCGATGTTCCGAGGCGAAAGGCCGGCAGCCGGACGCAAAAGGCAGTTTCATCAGGTCGGCGTCGAAAATGTCGGACATGTCGCGCCCGAGCTTGACGCCGAATCAATACTTATGCTCATGCACTTTCTGGAAGAAAGCGGAATAAGGAATTCAAAGCTTCAGATAAATACCCGCGGCACGGCGGAAGACCGCAAACCGGCGGAAGAAAAGCTCAGAGAACATTTTTCAAAATCTGAGACTGCCCTCTGCGAGGACTGCAAGGCAAGGCTCTCAAGAAACGTATGGCGAATACTTGATTGTAAACAGCCGCAATGCCAGGAGTTTATAAATTCGGCGCCCGACGCGACAACATTCTTCAGCCCCGAAACAAGAGGCTACTTTGATAAAGTGTGCAACGCCCTCTCTGCGGGCGGCGCCGATTTCGAGGTATCGCCAAGGCTCGTAAGGGGACTTGACTACTACGTACACACGGTCTTCGAAGTTTCTCACCCAGGACTCGGAGCGCAGAACGCCATAGCAGGCGGGGGACGTTACGAAATATTCCTCCCAGAAAATAAGAAACCGGTTATAGGCGTCGGATTTGCGGCAGGCATCGAGAGGTTGCTCATGGCACGGGAATCGCTGGACGCAGGGCTTCCGGAAAAAGGCCCTGGATGTGTCTTTCTCGCCGCATTAGGAGAAAAGGCCAGAGACTTCAATATGGCGCTTGCCTCCAAACTCCGGCATGCTGGAATACCCGTAATAGCCGAGGTGGATATAAAAAGCCTTAAAGCTCAAATGCGTGCGGCTGACAGAGTCGCAGCGTCATTCGCCCTGATATGCGGAGACAACGAACTGGAGAAAAATCTGATTGTCTGCAAAAATATGAAAACCGGCGAACAGACAGAAATGGAGAGCACTTCAATAGGAGAATTCCTAAAAAGCATCGGCAGATGGCATGAATGAGCCTTTTAATATGCGCACATCCGTGCTAAATTAGAAGAGGATAAAATCAAAATTGAGGCCTGATGAATATGTTTAAAATGAAAAACCTGGTGCTTCTCGGACCGCCCGGAGCGGGGAAAGGGACTCTTTCGGCAATGCTGAGGGAAGAATCCAGCCTCCCCCACATATCTACGGGCGATATCTTCCGTGTGGAAATTAATAAGGGTTCCGAACTCGGGAAAAAAGCAGAGGAATATGTAAACAAAGGCCAACTCGTACCGGATGAGATTGTAGCCGAAATGACAGGAAGCAGGCTCGAGGAAAAAGATTGCGCGGATGGGTTCATCCTTGACGGATTCCCCCGGACAGTAAGGCAAGCTGAACTCCTTGAAAAGGAACTCATTAAGACAAACAGGAAACTTGATCTGGTAATATATTTCAAGGCCGAAAAGGACCTTCTGATAAAACGATTGACGGCAAGACTTACTTGTAAATCATGCGGCATCAATTTTAATAAAATATTCGCACGGCCCAGAAAAGAAGGCATCTGTGATGAATGCGGCGGAGAGCTTTTTCAGCGCCCCGATGATTCATACGAGACCGCGGTAAACCGCCTGAAAGTATATGAAGAACAGACGTCACCGCTGATTGCATTTTATGAAGACAAAAAGCTGTTAAGCGAAATAAACGCCGGTCTTCCAAAGGAAGAGTCCTACACAGCCTTGCTCAAGGTGCTAAAGTAATGGCTAGAGATTTTGTAATCCACACGCCAGAAGAAATAAGTGCCATCAAAATAGCAGCACAGGCTGCGGCCTTTGTCCGCGAGCAGCTTATATCAATAGCCGCTCCCGGCATGTCGACCAAGGAACTTGACGATATCGCGGGAAATCTAATCGCATCACGAGGCGGAAAGAGCGCTTTTCTCGGATACAGGGGATACCCTGGACAAACATGTATCTCCCTGAACGACAAGGTAGTACATGGGATAGGCTCGTTAGAGGAGATTATGCGTGAAGGCGACGTGGTAAGCATTGATATCGGCGTAAATATCGCCGGGGCCATCGGCGATACGGCAAAATCCTTCGTCCTGGGGGCACCAGCCCCGGGCATACTTATGCTTCTCGAAAAAACCGAAGAGGCCCTCATGGCCGGAATAAGTGCCGCCTTGAAAGGCAATTACATCCGGAATATCAGCGCTGAAATAGAAAAGACGGCCCGGAAAGCGGGCCTTGGAATAGTGAGGGAATATGTAGGGCACGGATGCGGCACAATGCTGCACGAGCCGCCTGAAATACCTAATTTCGTAACAAACAATAGAGGACCGATGCTCAACCCCGGAATGGTACTCGCGATAGAGCCAATGCTCAATCTCGGGACCCATAAGGTCTATACCGAACCGGACAACTGGACAGTAAGAACGCTGGACAGAAAAGTCTCTGCCCATTTCGAGCATACGGTACTAATAACCGACAACCAACCGGAGATATTAACGTGGCTAAAGACATAATCAAGGTCGAGGGTGTTGTCAGGGAACTGCTGCCCAACACCATGTTCAAAGTCGAGCTGTCAAACAAACACATGGTACTGGCGCACATAAGCGGCAAGATGCGATTGAATTTCATACGCATATTGCCCGGAGATGCGGTAACCCTGGAAATGTCACCCTATGACTTGAACAAAGGCAGAATAATTTTCAGACAAAAATAGGGGCGCGCCGCAGATGGGACTTGTCAGAATTTCAATACTGACGGACAATTATGCCACCGCTTATCCGTTTGAAGCCTGCCAGGGTTTCTCTGCCCTTATTGAAACTGAAAACCTTAACGCCATCTTCGATACAGGGCCGAATAACATGTTCTCGGCCAACGCCATGAAAATGCAGATCGAGCTTTTCGGTGCCGATGCGATAATCCTAAGCCACGGACATTATGACCACACCGGCGGCATTGAAAAGGCCCTTGCCGTAGCGCCGCGCGCAACACTTTATCTCAGCAGAAAAGCAATGGATGAAAAATTTTCGAGAAAAAACGGACGTTTCAAAAATGTCGGCATACCTGAAAGAGCAAAAAACACTATTTCTCTTGCGGAACTCGAGAACAGAGTGGAATTCATTGAGGCTTCAAAAGATATTTCAGATGCCATAACTCTTTTTTCAATCCCCGGCGGACGCACGCAGTTCTACGAAAATTGGCCCTTTACAACGATTGCTGAAAATGGAAATGAAATGTCCGACCGCTTCGAAGATGAACTATCCATGCTGATTTCAGGAAAAGAATCCTCATGCCTCATTGCTGGCTGCGGCCATAACGGAATTGACGAGATGTGCAAGTATGCGGAGAAGATCTCAGGAAAACCCGTGAGCCACATTATCGGGGGCAGTCATACAAAAGAAGCCCCCTTCCCCGAAATCGTAAAAATATCGCGGTTCTTCGAAACGCGCGACACAATGCTCCACCTCGGTCACTGCACGGGGATAGAAGGCTATTGCGCGCTTTCTTCAGCTCTGCCGGGCAAACTCAGACCTCTCGGCACAGGGCTCCAGATCGAGCTTGATATCCGCTGAATAAAAACTGAGTCCGCTATACGGAAAAGTACTTAGCCAGTATCGCGGCAATTGCTTCGGAACTAACTGGTTTTGACAGATGGTCGTCCATACCCGCCTTGAGACACTTTTCCTTGTCTGCCTGCAAGGCGTTGGCCGTAAGTGCGATTATGGGAATTCTTTTTTCGCCTTTTTCCAGATTTCGGATTTCGGAAGTTGCGACATATCCGTCCTTCTTCGGCATTTCGCAGTCCATAAAGATTATGTCGTAGTTGCCTGACCTAAATTTATCCACTCCCTGAAGACCGTTAAAGGCGATGTCAACAGATTCACAGCCAGCGCGTTTAAGGAAACTTATCCCGACCTTCTGATTTATCGGATCATCCTCTACGAGAAGAACCTTAATGTCTCGGCGCAAAGTTTCAACGAAAATATCGGCAACGTTCTCTTCTGCCAAAGCCCCCTTCGCTATCAGCACAGGAATAGTAAAGCTGAACGTGGCGCCTTTGCCGTCCTCGCTGGAAATCCGGATTTTACCGCCCATAGCTTCTACAAGCTCTTTGCAGACGGCAAGTCCCAGACTGACGGAGGCAAACTCGCTGGAGACTGAAATATCATGATGCGCAAAATCAAATATAAGATCCTGTTTATCTTCTGAGATACCAGGCCCCGTATCTGTGACGGAAAAAAGCAGTTCGGCCCGTTCGTCATCGCGCTGATTGCAAGAAAGTGAAATAGAAATAGAGCCCGACTCAATAAAGACAAGCGCATTTTCAACAAGCGTAGTAAGTGCCTGGAAAATTTTCCCTGAATCACCTTCAACCCATTCAGGGGCTTCGTCTGAGATGTTGAAAGAAAGTTTTATATTTTTATTCACAGCGTCCGGCTCTTCGTAGTCGACTACTTTTGTCAAGAGGTTTTTCAGGTTGAAAGGTTGTTTAACGATCTCAATATTCCCGGTCTCACCTGCGGAAAAATCCCTTATACTGTTAACCAGAGAAACGAGTGAATGGCAGGACGCAAAAATTGCGAGAAGGTATTCCTTCTGCTCCTTATCGAGATTTGTATCCTTCAGGAGTTCAGCCATCCCGAGGATGCCGTTGAGGGGATTTCTTATTTCGTGGCTCATATTGGCGAGATAGCAGCTTTTGGCGCGGCTGGAACGTTCGGAGTTGATCGCCATTTCTTTTATTCTGGCTACAAGGTATTTTATTTTGGCAATCATTTTGACGGCATTGATTGCGATGAACTTAAGCTCAGTAAATCTAAAAAGCGACATATCCATGCAGGGACTGCCGTTCACGGAGTCCTCAAGATAGGATGTTATAAGGTCAACCTCTTTCTTAAGCACTTTGGAAACGGAATATGAAAATCCGATGGCAAGGACTGTCACAACCAGACACATGAAGATGATAAAACCGGTCTCGCAGATGAGTGCTATTTTCAGATTGGTCTTGTTCTCTACAAAGACCCTCCTGACGGCGAATGGATCAAGCTCCGCGCATACCACCAAATCCCAAGGCTGGAAATAAGAAGAATATATAATTTTTTTATCAAGAGCTCCCGTGTCCGCAGAAAGTTCCTCGTAACTAGTGAACCCGCCGCCCCGACGTTTAGATGCGTGGATTATGCTCTTAAGTATCGCCGGATTTCGGCCTGACGCATATTTGCGGCCCTCAAGGAGCTTTCCCGCCGGATGCGCAAGAACGGTACCATTGGATGACATCACAAAAACGTTGCCATCCGAAGACGGCCCGAATTTTATATTTCTTATCTCGTTCTATACAAGATTCTTCTGAGATCCGGAGACAGGCCCATCCTTCAGTACCGAAGAACGCCATGAGAGATATTTCATAACACTCTCGACCTGCATCGCAAGAATGTCTTCGCGGTACTGCTGATTGTTTCCCTCAAAAATCCTTATTCGTCCATGATACTCCTGTATCTTCTGATAAATAAAGAATCCTGAAAAAGCAATGCTGACAGCACAGATAGTGGCAAACCAACTGTAGAGATTGACTTTGAAAATACTTTTTGTAGCAGGCATTCCGACAATACTCCCCACAAACTATTTCGCGTACTTTACAGCCTCAATGCTCATATTACAAACCAGACTGTTCAGTTGAACAGAACTGTGTCGTTTTCACTCACTGCATTTGCTGACGGCACGGGCCAAGGAGCAGCTCTGCTTCCACAATGAGATTCTCGGCACCTTTAGCTGTAAAAAGCTTCTCGTCAAGCGAGTGGGAAAGTGTCCTTCTGTTCGAATAGTAAATAAAGGAAATTGACATTATCGTAAAAATATATACTTCGAAGGATACTTTCCTTTCGAATATGCCGGCCGACTGTCCCTCTCCATAAAGCTTCTTCAGGTATGAGTAGCTCTTCTCCTTTATATCTTTAAGGCATTTATGAAATGGTTCATCTTCAAGATTGGCCCATGAAATAAGACGCCAGAAATCCGGATGAGCTTTGTGCACGCTGAAATAATGACGCAGAATAATACCCGTCATATCGGGAAGAGAATCTTTCGTGATGTTCATAAGGACTTCGTCCGAGCGGTTCACCTCCTCAAAAACATGCCGCAATGATTCTTCAAAAAGTGCCGCCTTACCACCAAAATATGCGTATATGCGCTGCTTGTTGCAGGCAGACTTTTCGGCGATAAGATCGACACTTGTTCCGTGGTAGCCGGACTTTGAAAACAGCTTTACCGCGGAGGCGAGTATTCTGCCTCTAGTCTCAAGAGCCCTTTTCTGCACGATTCAATCCCTCCCCCATTCATTGAGATAAGATTTCACGAAGTCATCATCGTGCAGATGCGGATATGACCTGTAAACACGGTCTATTTCTTCACTCTGCCCTGGCGAAAGAACTTCTTTCGGATTAAGGCACCATGTGCCTTTTATAAGCCCCTGACGGCGAAGTATCTCATGAATTCCGGGGATGCAACCGGCAAACGCGTGAGCGGGATCGAAAAATGCGGCGTTGCTATCGGTAATCTCGGCGGCGCGCGTAAGCATTTCGGAAGGAATAGCGCGGCCTTCGGAGATAACTGAATGAACCTCACTCAGAAGCGAGACCGCTTTCTGTGTCCATACGCACCAGTGCCCAAGCAGCCCTCCTTTAATTCTGATTTTCTTCGTACCTTTTTCCGTGGCAACTTTGTATTCCGTAAGCAAGTCGATAAGGATATTGTCGTCATTGCCTGTATAGAGCGTTATATCGCTTTCCTTCCCCGCATCGCAGACGGCACGAACAACGTCAAAAGTCTGATATCTGTTGAATGGAGCCATTTTTATGGCGATGACGTTTTCTATTTCTGCAAAGCGGCGCCAGAAGGAATACGGAAGCGCGCAGCCGCCAACAGAAGGCTGAAGATAAAACCCTATCACCGGAATCTCATTTGCGACAGCTTTCACATGTTCAATCATTTCGTCTTCGCTAGAATTACTCAACGCCGAAAGGCTGAGAAGAGCAGCATGATAGCCCTTCGAAAGAACAAAGGCTGTCTCCTTCAGTGCCTGTGGAGTCTTTCCGCATATGCCGGAAACTTTGAAAATCTTCTTTTCCCTCTTCTCCGACCATTCGTCTATAAAATCCGAAACTTTTGAAAGGACAGTCTCAAAAAGCCCAATCTCAGGGTCTCTTATCTCAAACTGTGTGGAGTGAACGCCAACAGCTATCCCCCCTGCCCCGGCGTCTATGTAGTACCTCGCGAGCGAGCGCTGACAGATGGGGTCAAAAATTCTGTTCCCATCGAGCGCCAAAGGCATTGCCGGGATAACGCACCCTTTTCTTACATTTGAAAGGATTTCCTTATCAATATTGCCTATCTTCATGGCTTGTTCCCCTCTTTTCAGTATTTACCGTTATTTACTTCAAAATGAGTCGGCTTGCCGAGACTTTTTCCGCCTTCCATTATCCAATGAGCCTGCAAATCCATCATCTCGGAAAGCGAAACCGTTGGATACCCAAAAAGCCTGAAGGACTTCGCTGCATTGTTCAAATAGGCCACATCGGCTGACTCGCCGGAATACGTGACCGTCTTGCCCATAATCTTAGCGAAATACTCGGCGATAAAGGTTGTAGATACCGTTTCAGGCCCGGTGATATTCAGAGGAACGGCGGGCGACTCGCAATGCTCAAGGGAAAGAAGCGCGCGGTTGTTAGCGTCACCCTGCCAGATGATATTGAAATGCCCGACCGACGCCGGCACAGGAGTTCCCTGCCAGACACTTGAACCGATATCGTGAAGTACGCCATAGCGAAGATCGATCGCATAGTTCAGACGGAAAAGCAGTACCGGCGTGCGGTTCGCCTTTGCAAAGTACGAAAATACACGCTCACGCCCCAGACAGGACTGCGCGTACTCGCCGACGGGAACGGGACTGTCGACCTCGGTACATCCGCCGCATTTCAAGGGAATAAGCGGATAAACGCAGCCTGTCGAAAAGACAACAATCCGGCTTTCCTTGAAATGAGAAGCAACATACGCGGGGGCGGTCACATTCATGGCCCAGGTTAGGTCCTCGGCACCGTCCGTCCCGAATTTACGCCCCGCCATATATATCACATTTTTCGCTTTCGGCAACTTATTTACCGAATTCTGGTCGAGAAGATTGCATTTTATGGTTTCGATTCCCCATTCGTTGAGCTTCCTTTCCGAGTCCGGCTCGCTAAAACGGGAAACCCCTATAACTTTATTCGGCACACCTGCCTCTTTCACCGCATTCACGGCCATCCGACCAAGTGTAAGGCCCATTTTCCCAGCTATTCCGAGCACCATGATGTCGCCGTCGAGCCTTTTCATCATCGCGACCAGCTCGGGACAGGGAACGGAGAGAACGTCGTCAAGTTGAGCTTCGTTTTCTATTATCAATTTAGCTTCCTTCAATAAATAAAACCAACTGTTTGGTTTTATTTTACCGCAAAACCTATGGCAAGTCAAGAGCTGTTTCAGAAATTTCTTTAAAAAAGCCCCGCTGTTTATTTTTTTAGGATTTTAGGCTTTTTGCGGTTTGACTACTATAAAAGGCAGACTATCTTAATGGCTCTGTTTAGGAAAATCCAGTTCATTAAACAGTCCTCAATGGTGGGGTTCCCGAGCGGCCAAAGGGGGCAGACTGTAAATCTGCTGTCTACGACTTCGGTGGTTCGAATCCACCCCCCACCACCATCTTCTCTATCAACGACTTACAGCTCGAAACATCATCAAGCACCATTCCCTTTGTAGTCTGACAATCGGATTTCACAGGGTTTGACAAAAGTTTTAACACTATGCGTTTTAAGAGCTTCTAGAAGTTATTTGTTGTTTTACAAAAGTTTTCGCAGTATGTGAAAACCTTTGTAAAATTTTCATTCAGCCCCCCATGCCGACCTAACCCCATTTTGTGACAGCTCTGTAGGCCGCAAAAGCCCTCAGCATATGCCGTATCTCCGTATTGATTTTCAAAGCACTTGCTTTTTCATAATTGCAAGTTCTTCATTCAGCGCAGAACTGGAACAAAGCGAACCGTCTTCCATTTCGAAGGCGCGGTCGAACACGTCAAGCGCCCGGTGGTCGTGCGTTACAACTATTACTCCGGCAT
>Ga0209417_1001027_pt1 | contig 55290 bp, 76 predicted proteins | sample RifGroF2_FD_184002 | JGI IMG/M metagenome (GOLD analysis project Ga0209417, IMG submission 184002) | Groundwater microbial communities from Rifle, Colorado, USA - Groundwater F2 (SPAdes) (version 2) | ecosystem: Environmental > Aquatic > Deep subsurface > Groundwater | place: Rifle, Colorado...
ATTTTGCTCGATAGTCGCCTGAAAGAATGTGAGGCGGCATAACAAAGCGTGCAGGCGACAAGCGGGTACGGGTTGCTTTTTTGGACAGGTAATCAACCCGCTTGCGCCTAACGCAAGCCGTTATGCCCCTACCTGAAAGGAGATGTCATGGGCAGAGAAATTAGGCGAGTTCCCGCCAATTGGGAACATCCAAAAAATGAAGCAGGTCAATATCAGCCAATGTATGATAACGATTTTGATACTCGGCTTGCTGAGTGGCTTGCAGGTTATGAACTCTGGAAAAAGGGAGAGCATCCCGACCAGAAAGATGGAGCACTCGAAGGTTCTAAGTATTGGGATTGGGAAGGCTCGCCGCCCGATCCTGAATACTATCATCCAAAATGGGAACAGGCTGATTGGTATCAAATGTATGAAACAGTCAGCGAAGGCACTCCTGTTAGTCCACCGTTTGCCACAAAGGAAGAGTTGGTAAATTACCTAGTCCAATATGGTGATTTTTGGGATCAGCATCGCGGGCATGGTGGATGGGATAGAGCAAACGCTGAACGTTTTGTTCAGGCAGAATGGGCTCCATCTGGAATCTTCATTGTCTCGCCTGAAGGTAAGGGCGAGTACAAAGCTCCCCGTGATGGGGCATAACAATGCGTGCAGCAGACGTGGGGCAGGCTGGGCAATTTTTGGACGGTCGGTTATGCCCCACGCAACTAACGCGCCCCGTTAGCCCCAAATGATACTTACGCATATGTCGCTTTGCGTAAGTAAATGGCCTGTAAATGTGATTATAGGCAATTAGATAAGAAGAGAAAATGAAGGATATTCAACTTCGGGCCAGCTCAACAAATGAGATCTCACTACTCGATCCAAGAGATTTGGTTCCCGTTTGGATCGCTCATCTCGAGCTGCGTGTGAAGGCGCAGGAAATCAGCGCCGACACTGTTGTGGGATATCGTCGCGGCGCGATGAAGTTCATCGACTGGCTGAATGGCAACCCCACGCCGGATGCGATCCGCCGGTGGAAGGCTGCGCTGCTGGAGTCCGGAGACAAGCCGTCTGCAGTCAATGCCTGGATGGCCGGCGTCAAGTCATTTTTCAAGTGGCTGGCCGAGACCAACCAGATCCCGTTTGATCCAGCTTCGCTCATCGAGGGAGCCAGCCGCCGAGGAACCAAGAAACGTCATACAAGGCAGTCTCTGACAAACAACGAAGTAATCAGGCTTTTGGAAGTCCCCGATCGCACGACAAAGCGCGGCAAACGTGATCATGCCATCTTGATCACGATGCTTTACACAGCAGCGCGCGGGATTGAGATGCATAGAGCCGATGTCGAAGATTTGCGCACAGAGCATGGGAAGCTAGTCCTGGCAATCCAGGGTAAAGGCCACGCAGAGAAGGATGACATCCTGGTGCTGCCGCACGATGCAGAGACGGCCGTTCGTGACTGGCTGGCTGAGCGCGGCACGGATAAAGGTCCCCTCTTTACTTCATTGTCTCGTCGAAGCATGAAGCAGCGCCTGAGTCGTCGGGCGCTGCGCATGATCGTGAAGAAGTGTATGGCGCTGGCCGGGATCTATGGCAAGGACAAGACGACGCACAGCCTGAGGCACACGGCTATTACGTCGGCCATCCGAAACCACGTCCCTGCCGAGAAGGTTCGAGGCATGAGCCGTCACGCGTCTCTCGATACGCTGATGATCTACTTCCACGAAACGGACCGCATCGATGATCCCGCTGAAGAATATATCAGTTACAAGGATGGTTGAGTAGCCCCCTTCCCCTTCGGGGCATTCTCCCAGATTCAGCATTGTGCGCTGATTCTGGGGGAAGTGGGAGTGGGAAACTGTAAGGTAAAAGCGATTGATTAGAGCATAATTAGAACATATAATCTTAGTTGGTGATACACATGGTTTTGTACCATGTGGCGTGTGGATGGGCAGTGTCTGATTTCGGGATGGGTATATGGCTAAAGTGAATTCGGTAAATGCGCGCGCTCCGGGCCTGCCTGATGGTCAATTGACTGCCAGGCAGACGCAGGTGTTGCAGTTATTGGTCTATGGGATGGCGCAAAAGCAGATTGGGCTGGAACTCGGGATTAGCAGAAAGACGGTGGAAACACATTTATCACGAGCGCGCCGTAAATTTGACGTAAGCAACAACTCGAAATTAATAGCGCGCGCGGTGGCACGAGGCGATGTGTGCGTAGACATGGGGGAAGTACAGTTTGAAATCCCACTCCCACAACAGGTGATATAATCCTTTTTGCAAAGCCCGTTGACCTGCCCCCCTCAGGCCAGCGGGCTTTGCATTTAAGTGGGTAGTCCTTTTCCTACCTTGTACTTAGTTATTCGGGCTTCTATGATGGGGACATAACAAAAGGAGCTCCTTATGAAATTTCCTCGCCTATTCTCTGTCTTAATCGTGATCATCATGCTGGCATCGTTCATGGCGACGCCTGTATTCGCGCTGGGTGTGCATCTTCAGGATGGTCCGCAGCCCACATCGATTGATTATCTCGTGCAGTTGGTTTTCGGCATCGCCGTCACCGTGCCTGGCTTTACAACGCTTGGCGTGGTCCTGGTGAACCTGATGAAAATCCCAGGATGGGTCAAAGACGGAAATACACAACTCGCCTTGAACATTTTCAACGTACTTTCTGCCGTAGTCATCGGCGCCCTAACCCTCTTCTTGCCGAACGTGGATATCCCGGGACTTGATGCGAATTTCGGAAGACTGGCTGGTGTGCTAACCGTCCTGCTGCCTACCTTTGTTTTGCTCTATAAGTGGCTTGCACCGTACATCCACCAGGCCATCCGTGGCGTTCCCGGGATTGGTCATTCATTCACTCTGGCGAAAGCCAGGACCAAGTAAAACACATATTTGTGATCAAGTACCCCAGCCCGGTCCGGGCTGGGGTGTGTGCATTATGTTGATACCTTCGCTGGTGGTGGCAATTTCTGCGGGATTGGCCGGGATTGCCTGGCTATTTTTTGCGAGATCCCAAGTCGGGCGGCATCAGGGCATGATCCTGGCCTGGCTGTGCATCCCGTTCTTTGCCATCGCGGGGATATATATCTGTTTTTCTGTGCACGAGATTGCAATTGACATACGCGCCGTACACGCGAGGATTGGGATTATGGCTATTTCAATATCGCAAGCAATCATCCTATTCATTCTTTCACGCACCAATCGAGGCAAACATGGATAACCCGACGATCATCATCGCATCTGCCATTGTTTCGATCTTTGGCGCGATCATCACAGCGGCATTAATGATTTATGAAGCAAGAGCGAAGAGGCTGAAGCTGGAGGCCGAAAAGGAGAAGCTTGACGCCGACAGCGATGATGCGTTTGCGGGTGCGGCTGGAAAGCTGATCGAAGGGGCGTCAGTCAGTAATTCATTGCTGCTCCAGCGGATTACAGAACTGGTAGATCGTGATAAGCAGCGCGTCCTGGAGTTCGAGACGAAGGAGAAAGTCAGAGACGACCGCGAGGCAAAACTGGCCACTGATGTGAATGACTTGCAGGAAAAACTCAGGAATGTGCACAATGAACTGGTGCTGTGGAAAGATTATGCCATCCGTCTTATGCACCAACTCAAAGCTCATCGCATCGAGCCGGTGCCATTCGACCTGGAACAGAAGGTGGCCTAATGAATCCAATCCTGCTAGTAGATACTTGGGAGGACGGCGGAGAGATAGACGAAGCCTATCTGTTTGCAAATGGCGTCTCGGGGATGATCGTCCGTCTGAACGATATAGACGGCGGCCATCACATGGATGCAGGATTTGCCGCGCAATGGGAGCAAGCCAGGAGTTTCCCGGTCCGCATTCCGTACTTTGTTTTCAATCCCTGGGTTAGCGGCCATCGCAACTATGACTGGCTGGTTGCAAACATGCCCAGCGAAGCCAGGGCGGTGATGCTCGACATCGAGGTTGCATACAGCGGTATCACCCCCGATCAATATGCCGCAGAGGTGGAAACATTTTGCAGTCTCGTGAATCTGCAATGGAATTCCATGATCTATACCGGAGAATGGTTTCTGCCTTATCTATCTACCTGGCCGAAAAGTGCAGGCTATTGGTGGGCGCAGTACCCATTTGCCTTATACCCCTCCGTAAAACAGCCGCTCTCGTGGGGCAAGCTCAGGGATAAGCTGGCGGCTTTCAGCCTGCCCGCCAATGCCAGCAAGGTTCCGGGACAGCTGCGCATGTGGCAGTTCACAGCCGACCGATACATTATGGATGGCTGCACGCGCGCAATGGATGTTAACGCCTGGCTTGGGACGATGGACGAGCTGCTTGATTTTGCAGGTGGGAGCAATGTCGTTCCCGTCGAGACCCGCCCTCAGCTGCTCTCGAAGCGGGCTTACTTCGACGGCCTGACCATCAGCGATTATAAGGCTGTCAAGCCGCGCTCTGTCACCTACCACGTCACTGAAGTGGATGTGGACAAGGTGGATGGATTCTTTGTGTCTCCCAGGCCTGATATGCGCACTTATGTTCCGCGATATGTGGAGAAGTTTGGCCTTGATTTTGCGATCAATGGCGATGGGTGGACCAATGATCCCAGGACGGGCGCGATCATATTGGCTGGTCGGGCCGCTTCGAACGGGGCTGAATATGGTGCACCAGGGTCGGAAGAGACCATCTACATCAGCAAGGATAAGAAGTTCTCGCTGACCAAGCCAGCCCAGCTCCATATGGCGATTTCGTTTCCCAATCGAATTGTGGTGGACGGGAAGATCCCGCCGATCAATAAAACCAATGATGATATCCGCGCCCGCAGTGCCTTTGGCTGGTCTCAGGACCAGTCGAAGATCGTATTTGTGGCCGTGGACGGCCTGGACTATTGGAGCAAGGACGGGATGAACTTCCCTGAGGTTGCCCAATTGCTGATCGATTTCGGCTGCTGGTTCGGCGTGATGTTTGACAGCGGCGGAAGCACAACGAAAGGCGTGAGAGATGGAAGTGAAATCAAGGTAGTCAACATACCATGCGGTGAGGATGCAGTGGCCGGCTTCGATGTCAAAATGCGCCGCGTTGCAAACATCCTTGGCCTGCGCATGAAAACATCGTCTATTCCAGAACCACCCACCTTACCAACAGGAGAAGCCATGATCTATCAGATACTTGTCCCTGTAAAGCCCCGACCGCAGCCGAGCATGTATTCAGTCACAGCGCGTAACAACCTGGAAGCGGGAATTACCTTCGTGTCCGAGGTGACGCGTGAGGTCACCGAGAAGATTAACGATATTTTCCACACCATCACCTGGGTTCAGGCCCCCGATAACTACTGGGTGCCAATGACCTACAAAGGCGTCACCCATGTGGCCGTTACGACGGTAACGCCGCCGGTCGAGCCGCCACCACCAACAACCGAGCCGAAGATCGTGCACGTCATCGAGACCAAAGTCTACGACAACGGAACCATCGAAGAGACGATTGATGGAAACAAGGTCTATTAGCACCCTGCCGAACGGCAGGGTGCGCAGGAACGGAAAACCCGAAGGCGTATTCGGATTTATCCGGCACGACTTCGATGTGTTCGGCTGTTCAAGGCCCACGCGCAATAAAGCCGGGCCAGAGCATAAATCCCTGCCCGAAACACTGCCGGCTATGACACGCTTTGACCGTGTAAAGATGACTCCGTCCCTGGAGTTTTATTGGTTTGACATATTCAAGTCCTACGCACCATCGAATATGGATTTGGAGACCGTCAAAAAACAGTGGTGGAGTTTTATGAAGGGCGATAGGGTTATTACCAACTCGCAGGGGTCAGATTCACGGGCATCATACGTGTGCGGCACAAATCTCGATGCGCAACCGATAGGCGTGCAAACCCTTCTAATGGGCGGCGCGATTACCGAATTGGTAAGCACAGCGAAGGTCATTGAGAGATACCGAGAGGAGGACGGGAGTCTTGTAGAGACTGAGTGCTACCGCGCTTACTGCATCAATGCATTAAAGCCACTGCCGATCATCCAAAGGTATACAGATGGTCGCAACGGCAGGGTTTATGGTGCTACTCTGTCATATAGAGATGACTATAACGATCAAACACATACATGGGGACGCGAAGATAGGGTAACTCCATTCTGGCAGCTGGACGGCAATTTTGTGCCGACCTTATTTATTGCCAACGAGGATACGGTGCTTCTGCCAGCCAGCCGGGTGCGTGTGCTCAAGGAAGACGAAGTTGTGCCGGGGCCGTATCACCCGTAACCATCGATATTTCCAAATTATGAAAATTAATACTTGAGCCGATTCCATGACCACCAAGAAACATCGTTCCGCATCCCAGATAGAACGTGACCGCCGACGTATAGCAAAGATGTACCTGCGCGGTGACTTACAAGCTGACATTGCTGCGGAGTTGAAACTCTCGCAGTCTACCGTTAGCAATGATTTGGCTACTCTACAGAATGAGTGGCGGCAGTCATCCCTGATTGACATCAACGATCGCAAGGCGTATGAACTGGCAAGGGTAGACGACTTAGAACGCGAGTATTGGAGCGCATGGAAGCGAAGCCAGGAGGATGCAGAGATCCGGATTGTCGTCAAAAAGGGCGTAGATGTAGAGAAGGAAGGCAAGACTAAATCGCGCATAACTCCTATTAAAGATACGAAGCGCACTGAGGGGCAGAGCGGCAACCCCGCATTTTTGAGGGGCATCGAATGGTGTATCAATAAGCGCTGTGAATTGCTTGGTCTTGATGCACCCAAGAAAATTGCGCCGACAAATCCTGCTGGGGATAAGCCTTTTGAATCCCCGGTTTTGATTTACATCCCGGACAATAAACGCAATGATAGCTGAAGCGCCTGCAATCATCGAGATTCGTCCTCAGCCTCGGCAGGAACAATTCCTATCCAGTGCTGCCGACGTGGTTGTATTCGGCGGTGCAGCATTTGGCGGGAAAACCTATGCGCTCGAAATTGAGCCATTACGTCACATTGATAACAACGGTTTCGGTGCGGTCATCTTTCGGCGCACAATCCCAGAGATCACGCGCGAGGGCGGCTTGTGGGACGAGGCTGGTAATTTATATCCGCTTTTGGATGGCAAACCCAATGCCCAAGAGCATAGTTACAAATTCAAGAGCGGGGCAAAGATCACCTTCGCTGCCATGCAATATGAGAGCGATAAATATTCCTGGAAATCCGCACAGATCGCGCTGATAGAGTTCGATCAATTGGAAACCTTTACAGCATCGCAATTCTTTTATATGTTTTCCCGCAACCGTTCGACTTGTGGGATAAGGCCGTACATTCGCGCAAGCGCCAATCCCGAGCCGGGTTGGCTGGCCGAATTCCTCGCATGGTGGATAGATGATGACGGCTGGACTATTCCCGAGAGAAGCGGCGTTATCCGTTGGATGGTACGCGAAAACGATCAAACCTATTGGAGTGACGACCCAAATCAGTTGCAGACCGAGTATCCCAGCAGTATGCCCAAAAGCGTGACATTTATTTTGTCTACGATTTACGATAATCAGATTGGAATGCAAAAAGACCCCGGGTATCTTGCCAACCTTCAGGCGCTTGATTATGTTGAGCGTCAAAGACTCCTAGGGGACAGCACGCGCGGCGGGAATTGGAAAATCCAGCCAGCTGCGGGGAAAGTATTCAACAAGGCCTGGTTTGAGATCGTGGACGCGGTGCCAGCGGGCGGGCGTGAGCTTCGCAATTGGGACCTGGCTGCAACGTCGAAGAAAACCGCCGATTCCACTGCGTCCTGCAAAGGCAAGATCGTTAGTGAAGTTGTTTACATCCTGGATGCGACTAATGAACAAATAGATCCAGCTCGTACCGATGAGACAATGAAAAATACAGCCAGTCAGGATGGAAAAGGCGTCGCCATTCGATTCGAGCAGGAGGGTGGAGCGAGTGGTGTGCGGGATGCCCATCATATTGTGACCATGCTGGCTGGATACGACGTACGCGGCACACCTCCACAAGGTGACAAAATCACGAGAGCGAAACCATTGGCGGCTCAGGCGTTGGCAGGCAATGTGAAATTATTGCGCGGGGCGTGGAATGAAAGATGGCTGAATCGTATGCATGCACAAGATGGGCAGCCTGGCACGCATGACGACGATATGGATGCAGCCAGCGGAATGTATAACGAATTGCTGCATCTATCGGGTGGTTGGGTACGCACAGTAGCGTAAAAACGAACAATGAGTAAAGGAGACTACCATGTCTGATGTAATCGAGGAAAAAGAAATTAAGACCGCAGATTCGAAGGTCAGGATACGAGTGCGCTGGGTTGACAACGGCGATGGGACTCACGTCGAAGCTGCTCCTGAGGCGCAGTTGACGCCGGGTACGTATCTTGGGCAGCAGGTGATTGCCGGGAATGACGGGAACCAAAACGCGACCATTCCGGCAGGGACAACGACGGTCTTCGTAATGGCGGAGGGTGGTCCGGCAGGGTGCACGGTCAATGGTACGTCCGCATCTATTGCGGCTGCCGGATTCCATTGCCCGGAGAACAACATTCGCTTGATTGGACCATTCTCGAACATCACGTCGCTCGGGGTATTCGTCGCAACCGGGGACAATGCCCACCTGGTCTACCAGACATGAAAAGAATAAAGTTTCTATCGCGAGGTCGCCATGCTGAGAAATAGGCTGCTGATGACGGTGCTGGCAGGGCCGAGCGATACCACCGCGCCGACCTGCACTATCACAAGCGCAGCCAGCGGAACAACGGCAGGAGCATTTACGGCAACCTTCACATTCTCGGAGGATGTGACAGGTTTTGCACTTGGTGACATTACCGTTTCTGCCAATGCAGGAGCCGGGACATTCAACGCTGTTTCGGGTTCGGTCTATACCGCTGTCATCACTCCAACTGCAACCGGGACAGTCACGGTAGATGTAGCTGCGGGTGTAAGCACAGACGCGGCAGGCAATGCCAACACGGCAGCGGTTCAGTTTTCCATACGCTACTTCTCCACAATTGTCTACGTCCGCAAAACAGGCAACGACACCACGGGCGACGGGTCAACGGGTACGCCCTGGTTGACTGTACAAAAAGCAATTGCAAGCGTCGCTATCGGTGGAGGCGGGGCAATCATTGTTGGGGATGGGACATATAACGAAGTTACCGGAGCGAATAATTATTTTCAGATAGCACGACGGTTCACAGGGTTGCAATACATCATTCCTGAAAGCGGGGTATATGGTTCGGTAGTTCTTCGCGGCAATGGTGACGCTACCTATAATATCTGGTTGAACACAGCGCAAAACTTACGGTTCGAGAATTTAGATTTGACCCCTGTCTCTGGCGCGTCGCGGGCTGTTTTGTTTCTCAGGTCAGGCGGGACAACTGTTGAAAATCTGGAGTTCTATCAATGTAACATCCCTGGTATGGTCGAGGTTAATACCGCGTCGGGATTGTCTTACACGGGGCTGCTGTTCGACGGCTGCACAATTGCACAGGGAGCAGCGGGAAATTATGCACTACAACTTGGTCAGGACGGCGTGGCAATCGGAACGATTGCAGGAATTGTCCGTAACTGCACCGTATCAGGAAATAATCACGTTGTTTTGATGGGAGGCGATTGTGCTGGCATGGTGGCACAAGATAATACGATCAATGCCGGGAGTGGCGCGTATGGCGTGGTGCTAAAAGAGTGCGACGGGAACACTGTATCAGGCAACTCGATCACGGGCGGATCGGTGGCGGGAATATATTGCAAGGGAGCTAAAAATGCGACCATCACAGGAAACGCGATTACAGCCGCGCAAGCCAACCTCATGCAGATCATTGTCAATTCTGCCACCGGGAACAAGTGCCAGAACATCACATTTACAGGCAACACCCTCACGGCAAGCGGAACCGCAAAGCTCCTGTCATGGGGAAATAGCGATAATGATTTAGGGGGCGGGGTTTGTGACTATAACACCTATGTGGTAGGTGTGAACAAATACGGATTAGTGAGAGCTGATACCGATGTTCAATCATTGGCAGAATTGCAGGCTGCGTGGACTGGATACGATGTGGCAGGGAACGACACGCACAGCACAGGCGCGTGAAAATAGAATGAACATTCGTTTCTCAATCATTGACCTATTGATCGCCTTCTGGCTGTTCGTGTGCGTGCTGGTTGGTGCGATCATGGTGGCTAAATAGAACGAACATCTGAAAGGCAACAATGAGCAAAAAAGATGAACTCAAAAAGGAACTGGTTGACATCTGCCTAGAGATGGGTGGTCTGGCGGCGAGAATTAGCAAAGTCAATCAACGCATTGAAAACACTGAACCGACCGAAACACTCACCAAAGATGACGATGTAACCCTGTATTTCGAGTGTGGCTGTCGTATTTCTTATTTTGTTGTGCAGGGTCGTTTGATGGGCGGCCTGGCGTGCTGCGGTCAACACGAAGCCGCCAACCAGCAACTCAAAAATATTTTGCCGCTGACTGTCGTTCGTGTGGAATAAATCGGATATTTCTTCGTAAAACACACGCATGGAGTTGCTTGTCAGGTGAAAGCAAAAAGAACACTTAGTCATGTCAGACCTAATAGACAACCAAGGCCGTGTCGCGGACGAGGAAAGTGGCAAAACCTTTTGTGTGTCTACGACGTGACCGGAGATTTCTTTCACAGGCTTATGCCATACCAGGATGTCGAGATCACTGCAAAACTTGGTTACTTTGCAATGGGCACCATGTGGATAGACACAACAAAGAATTGGAAATATATCGTACTGCGCAACCGGCTGAAGCCGTGCATGTTGGAGATAAAGTAGAGGTTGTTATGGCGAGAAAACACACACAAAAACAAATCAGGGCGCTAGACCATGCGGCGGAAGAGATCGAGCGCGCGAGGCAGACAGCCGCGCAGAGCAAGCAGCCGCGCTTCGACATCAATACCAAAAACACGGCGCAGTTCTTCTTCGCGGTTTATGGATGGGTGAAAGAGCTTATCTTTAATGAGCCTAAATACATGGCTGACAGCCGCAAGCGCGATGAATGGCTCGCAAAGGCTGTCACGAAAGAGCCATATTTGTTGGGCGTCCTGCAATCTGTTGTGTCCATAGACAAAAGCCGCGGATGGACCATGGTCGGCGGCAGGAACCAGGTCGCAAAGTTCACGAACATTTTGCACAACTTCAGTGTCGCCCCTGACATCTATGGCTGGCGGCCTGGTGCATCAGTGACTGCGCAGAATTATTATCAGGCGGACCTGGGCGGTGTGGTCGAGATCGGCCGGCTCCAAAAAAATGGCGTGCTGGCCGCCATGTACACGGTGGACCCGAAAAAATGCAGGTTGACGGGGAATATGGATGCTCCACTGCAATACGGGAATGCAGGGAAAGATAAGGGAAAGTGGACGTCAAATGATTATTTCCGCGTGGCATCGTTTCCGAATCCGGCGGAGGAAATGAACGGCCTCGGTTTCTGTGCAGTGAGTCGCTGCATCGAACTGGCAAAGCTGCTGGTGAGCGTGTTCGAGCACGACCGCGAAAAGCTGGCGTCGAAAGCCCCGAAGGGCATCCTAACGGTCAACAACATTACACAGGATCAATGGCTGAAAAGCCTCGAGGAAAGCACCGCCGAGTTAAAGAGTCTGGAACGCGAGTATTACTCAGGCGTACAGGTATTGGCAGGGGCTGGTACTGCACCTATAGAAGTTAAGTTAACTTCACTTTCCAATCTGCCAGAAGACTTTGATCACCGCGCATTCACAGACATGATCATCTTTGGGTATGCGCTGGCATTTGGTTACGATCCACGCGAGTTCTGGCCGGTATCCAGCGGCGCGCTGGGGACGGCGACGGAAAGCGAATCGCAGCACAGGAAGGCATCGAGCAAAGGCGGCCTGGATTTTGCACTGAGCTTTCAGGAGAAGATCCAGGAGGAACTGCCAGAGACGCTCGACTTCGAATTCGAGCAGCGTGACGTGGACGGGGATATTTCCGAGACAACGCTCAGGCAAGCCAGCCTAAACCTGGTGGATCAGATGTACAAGAGTGTCAACGCGGACGGCGAGATCCTGATTACCCAGGATGAAGCGCGGCAGTTGCTGGTCGAAGCGAACCTGATCCATGACGACTGGACAACCCAGGAAGAGGATATCAAGGTTGCCGATACGGACGACGCAGGCGAGGCCGTGGAGCGCCAGCGTGTGCGAATGGCAATGGATAGATTCCCCGATGAGGACATCGTCAGGTATTCATTCCGCGACAACAAATATCGAGTGATCCGATGTGCGGGCGCGCGTAAGTTTCAGATCCGCGTGGCACATCCCGTAAAAAAAAAGAGATCAATGGCCGATTACGAAGCGATCCGAAATAATTATTGGGCGGAAGTCTACGACAGTATCGAAGGATACCTGACAAGCGACCGTCCTGTCACCGCGTTCAGGAACAAGATGCTGGTTGCCATGTCTGAGTCGTTTACCGATGCTGTTTATGACGGGTATCAGGAATCGGGCGGCGAACTACCACTCGATGACGATACGCAGTCGTGGCTGGGTGGCCGGGTCGCTGAGGAGCGAGGTTTCATTGTGGATCTGTTCTCCCGCCTGAAGCAGGAGTGGGACGGGATCGACCCAATCGCAGAGGCGTTTGCGCGCGCGGACGGCTACGCCGCGACGCTGGACGCGGTATTTAGCCAGGCGAAAATGATGGGCGCGAAGAACGCCACTTGCGAGTTTGTCGGAGACGACGGACAGGAGTCTTGCCCGGAATGCCAGGCCATGAAGGGCAAACGCCATACCATAAAATATATTCTCGAAAACGATTTGAAGCCCTATCCTGGCACGACAGAATATTCATGCCACGGATATCATTGTGAACACTACTGGGTGAATCTCAAGACAGGCGAGGAATACAGGTAATGGCAGTCGTAGACCCAAACGGTGCGTTGATAAAAATAGCCGACGATGGCCTGGCGAAACTGGACGGCATTCCCATGTTTCGACTGGTCGAGCGGGATGGGAAACTTTACCTGCAATTCTACGACCACGACCGCATGAGGAGCAAATGCCGCGGGTCTCGTTTCGTGGAAGCGCCGCTAACAGTCATTGTGGAGAGGATGAAAAATGGATCAGCAAACGAACCAGCCGCAAAATCCAATGAACCATCTGGAATTCTGGGTAGCCTACCAGCAGAACGGGAAGAAGCGGAACTATCTAAGTGACGGAAAAGGCCATCTGCGCGTGTTTAAATCGGAAGCGGCGCTGCGTGCGTACCTGAAGCCGTTATTGACGCCCGAACAGATGGCGAGAACCGTGATCCATTCTGTTGGCGGCCAGATCGCCATTCCCGAACCGACGAAGCAACCCGTCCAGGTCATTTCATCCATGATGCCGCCGACCATGCCATCAGCGATGGAGCTGCTCAATAATTACAAAAGCAGGAAGAGAGCCAGAAAGAAATGAAAATTGAAAATTTGTCTCAATTACTTGCGGTCGTTGGCTGGATCAGTGTGTTCGTTCTGGGCTGGCTGATCGTCCTTAGACTGGCCCCATCCGATGCGCTGACGTGGGCCTTCTTTGTAATATTCTTTGTCGTGGCGTTGATGGCGTCGGCGGTCGCACATGGGAGAAAGAAGCCGCAATGATCGTGATTCCCATCGTACTTTGCAAGAACGAGGAGATCTGGATCGAACGCGTCCTCACTCCACTTATCCGCGTATTCGGCAATGCCATCGTCGCCGACACGGGCAGCACAGACAGCACGCGCGAGCAGATCGCTAAAGTGCCAGGTGTCACGCTGATGACGTATGACAACCTCTCCCCCGAGGAGGTTGGTCAGTGCCGCGGCTGGATGCAGGCAAAGGCCAGGGAGCTGTTTGGCGCAACTCACGCCATGCTTGTGGATGCAGACGAACTTTATCCAACAAAATATTTGCAGTTCATCCACGATCACCCGATGCCTGAGAACGCGATGAGCGGATTTACCTATGGGATTGAATGCACAGAACTGCCGAATGGCGAGTGTTGGATGCTGGGGACAGAGCATGGACTGACGGGCGTCTCGCGTCAGGCTGTGTTTTCGGTCGAAAGCAAATGGAGGGGGACCTATCCATTCGAGAGTCCTGATACGTTTGTCGCTGGATATCCGACCAACTATTACTGGCAGTCGTTGGACCCGTCGCATCATTTCTACCATCTGCACCAGATGCACAGAAGCAGCCGGGATGAGGACGTGCATCTGCGAAAACAGAAACAATATCAATTTTCCATGCAGGAGCATCCCGAGATCAAGCCACATACGTTATGGCTGAAGTCAGGAGAGGATTATCAAGATGACGGACGATGAATCCGAATATGTTTCGGAAGCTGCGCGGCACGCACAACTGATGCGTGAGCTTGATAGTTTCTGCCGTAGGCTAATATTGGAGATTGTTGGAGCAATAATAATTGTGTGCGGTTTTGTGATATTCTTTTTCTGGAGACCATAAGAGGAACCATGAATTACCATCAACTTAGAACGCAACTCGAGGAAGTCCTGGCGGGCAAACACGATGGACGGTTTGCCGATGTCATTTCAAACATCCATTGCATGTCACGCGCGCGCGTGTATGCCGTGCTCAATGCCATCGTGTCCTGTATGGACGAAGGGGAACTGTATCTGGAGGTCGGAACGTATCAGGGCGGCTCGCTCATTTCGGCTCTGCTGGGAAACCAGGCGCGGGCCATTGGCGTGGATTCGTTTGCCGAATTCAGCACTACCAACAGCCTCGAGCGCACACAGGGCAACTTGAATCAATTCGGTGTAGCGGAGCGAGTCGATTTGAGGAACATGAGTTATCAGGATTTCTTTGCGAACGTCCCCAACGATTTCAAGGTGCAGGTCTATTACTACGACGGTGCGCACGACTACGAGACGCAATTGGCCGGCATGGAAGCCGCCTGGCCGTACCTGCGATCCGGCTCGATCATCCTGGTGGACGATTATTCATACCCGGAGGTCATCCACTCGATCAACCAGTTCGTTGCAAACCATATCGACAAAATCCGTTTTCAGTTCGTTATGGGGTCCATGGGCGACCACGAGGATATGGGCGAGATCTGGTGGAATGGGTGCGCGGTGATGAGGGTAATATGAAGCCGATTCGTTTGTGTCACCCTTCACCGGGAGAAGTCTGCCGGAATCCGGCGACTTTCAATGTGTGGTTCGAGGGTTGCGGCGGCTTATATACTTCTATGTGCAATAAGCATGTTGTAAGAGCAATGATCACTGGCGTGAATGGATACGATGTTTCTCAGGTTTCATCTCTTACAAGCGCCAAGATATTCGTGAATGCCATAAAGAGTGCGCCAATCGAAATTGGCGTCTACAAATTCGATTGGGTTGATTCGAACACGATCCGACTTATCCGTAAAGAAACTTTTTGTAGGTGACTGAGCCGAAGAAGATGAAATTGTAATTGACACTCAGTACAAAATGTGCTAGTATTTTGACAGCTAAATAAAGAGCCGTAGACTTTTGAAGTCGGTGCGCTCTCGGAAACCTTCCGAGTTCGCGCCGACTTTTTGCGTGTTAAGGACAAACCATGAAAAATCCAATCGTTCAACTTTTACAGGCCGTCACCGATGTGGTCAAGAGCCACGTGAAGGAACGTGCTGTGACTATAGGCGATATCTGGCATTTCATCCAGGATAAATTGGATGTCGATGCCGTGGTCGCCGCCGGGAATGTTTCAGGCGGCATGATGTCTTCGGGGAATGTGATTGATGTCTATATTTCCAACGATTCCACCTATGCCCTGATCGCCAAAGACGGGAAACTCTACAAGGCCGTCGTGACTGTGAGCGCGAGCGACGAGATCAGCATCGGCGAATACCAGGAAGTGGTTATGGAATTCGCTCCTGTGACAGGTCGGCAGCTGCAGGTGAAGCGCTCCGCGGATGGGAAGCTGCGCTGGTTCGCCATGCCCGCCTGTACCGCCGTTCTCAATCGCGACGGTGAAATCGACAGCCGCAAGCTATTCGATGGCTTCGTCGAATATGCCGAGCGGACGGGCAATTATCCCGAATTGGATTTCTTCCATTCTCGCGAGCAGGTGTGTCTAGGCAAGGCTGACTGGGTTGGACGTGATGGCGTGAACTACTGCGCGTCCGGCTTGTTTTACGACACGCCCATCGCTCGAGCCGCCGCCAAAAGCCTGGAAGAAGACAGCGATTACTGGGGGTTGAGTATCTCCTATCTGCCCACGAAAGAACCTGAAATTATCAGGTCTAAAGATGGGATCAAAATCCCTGTTTTTAATGATGGCATCAATTTCTATATCTCACTGCTCCCTGAGGATGCCGCCGCGTCAATCCTGACATCCATTTCAACTGTTGAAGAGGTAAACCGCATGAATGACAAAATGAAAGCCGCACTCAGAAAACTCACCGGCGATGACGACGCGCTGTTCAACGAATTCGTCGAAAAAATCGACAGCGTGAATCGCAGCGCAGAAGGCATGATCAGCCGCGAAGCCAATCCTGCCCCTGCCACCGAACCCCCGGCACCCGTCACGGCTGAAGCAACCGATGCAGAGCTCGAGGAAAAGGTCACGGCGATTGTCGAAAAGATTCTCGCCCAGAGCACGCCTGCCCCTGCCCCTGCCGTGGCCACACCTGAGCCGCAAGCTGTGGAGCGGGAAAACAAACAACTTACCGCGCTGATCGAGAAGGTGGATGCGCTGGCGGGCCAGGTGGCTGAACTGACCAAGTCGCGTGAGGCGCAGATCGCCGAGATCCTGGAAGACCTGCCCTCGAAGATCACGCGGCAGCGCATCGTTCGCCCACGCGCTGCCATCCTGCCCCATGCCAAAAACAGGGACGTCAACCTGGCAGAGATCGCCGAAGAGACTCTGTCCCAAATGAGCCCGACGAGTTAATTGGGTTATCCAATAAGGAGAATTTACCATGAAGAAACAACGCGCAACTTCTGAAACCGCAAACGATGAATTGGTGCTCGATACCACCCCCACCCCAATCTTCGGCTGCGAGGCATTGTTTGACATCTGCACCGACGCGGCTTTGATGTCCCTCTCGTTCGAGGGAACCGCTCCGTTCCTGGACTGGATCGGCTGGGAAAAGACGGATGTCTGTGTGATCAAAAAGGCATTCATCAATTTCGTCCGCGCCGAGAATACCGGCCAGGATGCGAAATCGGCCGGCTGGCTGGCCGACCCCTGTGCAGACCCCAACAGTTTCGAAGTCGATTACTGTGATTTCACATTGACCGACTTCGCCCGCCTGCGCCGCGAAAGCCCGACGCGCGATATCACCAAGTCTGGACTGCGCTATTGCGACGTTCAGCCGCGGTATAGACTAGATGGATCGCAGATCACCAACCAGCGTGAATATGATTTCCGTATGGCGACGGAAGTCCTTTTGCAGGACCTGAAGCCCATGATCGTGGAAGGCAACAAAGCCACATCGGGGCAGTTCAGCGGACTGGAATTGCTGGTCAAGACCGGCTACACCGATGCGGACGGCTCACTGTGCCCCGCGATGGATTCCATCGTCATCGACTTCAACGACAACGACATGGACGGCGGGGACGGCATTACCTGGAACGGTGCGGCAGTCGCCAATACCTACGGGTACATCGACCTGCTTCAAGCAGCCTTCCGCCGCATTCGTCACCGCATTCGTATGGCACCGGCTCTCGCGGCGCAACGGATGCGCGTCGGCGACATGATCCTGCTTCTGCCCGAGGATTTCGCTGGCTGCGTGTTGGACTCCTTCACGTGTTGGTCTGTCTGCGACGGCGACCTGGTTGGGATTGGATCGTTCGAGGCGCGCAACTTCCGTCAGCAGCTGAACGGCGGTGCATTTGGCGCAGGGAAGATCACACTCGACGGTTTTGAAATCCCGATCATGCCGTACGACTGGGGCCTCATCAACTCCGGCCAGACGTTCGACAGCTATCTGTTGACCGGCGCAGTCGGCAACGTGAAGATCATCCAGGGCCAGTTCAATGACCTGACCATTGCCGCAAGCGAACGCGCTGATAAGTTCAGCGCGACCGATGGCGGGCGTTTCCTGAACTGGGCCGAAGACCGCCACACCTGCGAAGTGCAGGTTGTGGAAATGCAGCCTCGTTTGTTGATGTGGGCGCCCTGGGCGCAGGCTCGCATCCAGGACGTTGTCTGTGACGTGCCCGGTGGTGTGTTGAGCGCCGACCCCTGGAATACCTACTTTCCTTACTAATCATTGATGAGGAGAGGCTGTCAGAAATGGCAGCCTCCCCCTATGAACCTTAACATCGATCCCAATCCGATCACGTGCGCCAATATCCCGGGCGGCGTCAACTCTGTTGTATCTGATCATGCGCTCGGATTCCTGGCAGCAGGCTGCGAGATCAACAACGGCGGCGGCCTGAACATCGTCCACGCTCTCGCACAAAGCGAGAACGTAGACGTCTTTCACTGTCATGGTCTGTACCCAATTGGCGAAGGATATTTCGATAAATCCTTCTCTCGCGCGAATGACATTGTTTTATCGAATGCGCTCAAGGCCAAAGTTACGATCTGCATCAGTGAGTTCAGCGCCAACATCCTGCGGCATAAATTGCACATCAATCCGATCGTTACCCGAAATGGGATATGGATAAGAGATTACAAGCGCGGCGGATCTCAAGGCGGCCCGGTGTTGTTTCCGAAGGTCAACCTGGACGCCAATGCGAAGCCTGACGATGTGCTGTATCTGAAGGGGCAAACAAATTTCAACCTACTGTCTGTTGCCCCGATCAAGGGCGTCAAATCCACAGGCAAATTGAGCCGCGATGGTTTCATCTCCACGTTGAAAAGCTGCGCTGTCTATCTCGGAACGACAAAAGAGAATAACAGCATGGCGACGATGGAGGCAATGATCATGGGAGTTCCCGTGGTCGGCTATGACATCGGCTTCAACGCCGAGTGGTTGATAAACGGCGATGGCTGCGAGCTGGTCCCCTTTGGCGATCAGTTTGCGCTCAAAGAAGCGGTCTCGAAGGTGCTGGGCAATTGGAAGAAGTACAGTGCCGCGGCGCGCGATTATGCCCAAATCTTCGACTGGCAGCCAGTGATCAACGAGCTGCTCGGAATTTATGAACGGGTCAACAACACACCAGAGAGCAAATCAGTATCCATCGTTATCCCGTGCCACAACTACTGCAGCTTCGTCGGCGAAGCGATCCAGAGTGCGCTCAATCAAACCATCCCCTGCGAGGTCATCGTCATCGACGACAAAAGCACGGACGACAGCGTTGCGGTCGCAAGGCAATACGGCGGCGTCACGGTTATCGAAAACGAGATCAATCTCGGAGTGGCAGAGGCACGGAATAAAGCCATCCGCCAGGCGAATGGTGAATACATCATCTGCCTGGACGCAGATGACAGGATGTATCCCGACTTTGCCGAGAAACACCTGGCAGCCTTCCGCTCGAACGCCGACGCGATCGCGTACGCGCCGATCAACCTGGTTGATAAAAACGGACAGCCGCGCAAACAGCAGATGTTCAGGGACGAGGCAAGGCCCGCCCTGCACGCGATGGGCAGGAACCAAATCCCATCCTGCTGCATGTTCCGAAAAAACTGGTGGATGCGGGCTGGCGGTTACGACAAACGGTTTACGCCTGCCGAAGATGCCCACCTCTGGCTGAAAATTTTCCAACTCGGCGGCAGCGCGCGCAGGGCCTCCAGCAAGCCGCTGATGGATTACAGGATACACGGCAATAACATCAGCCTGAGCGGGTTCCCGAATTGGTGGCTTGGAGGTCAACTGGATTACAACGCCCCAATCTCGGAACGAGACGCGGAAATCACAATCGTTTTAGATACCTACGATGAATGCACGAAGGAGACCCTATGGTCGCTCGAAAATCAAAGTCATCAAAAGTGGACGTGCCTGCTTCGAAGCCCGAACGGCCTGTCGGAGACGTTCCCCTGGTTGAACAGAGCGGTGAGCAGCAACAAGAGCATCATCCATTTGAAGTCGGGAACGGTGCTGCCGAGAGACTTCTTGGCCGAATACGCGAAGCAAATACCTCCCTGGATTTGAGACCCGTCGTTCCCGTCACCATCATCGTCCCTGCCTATCTCAAGGATGAACAAGATATTGCATGGCTTGAAGAAGCCATCGAAAGCGTGATCGAGCAAACCGTCTCTTGCAAATGTGTCGTCATCGAGAATGGTTCGCAGTTCCTCGAAAATACCGAAGGCCTTATTTCAATCATTCATTCTGACAAAGGACTTTCCCGCGCGAGGAATGCCGGCATTCGAGCCAGCGACACCGAATTCTTTTTCCCGCTCGATGCGAATGACTGGCTTGCGAGAGAGGCAATTGAAACGGCATATAACAAACGCCCTGAAAAGGGTTTCCTGTATGGCGCAACGATGCTATTCAACAGTAAGCGCGGTTCGGGCGACCAGCATCTTTATGCCGCGAAACCCTACGACTTCGGCGAGATTATGAAGATGGTCTATTTCCCGAACGGCGCGCTGCAAAGGAAAGCCGATTGGGAAACCGTCGGCGGCTACAGAGAGTCGCTCCCGTTTTTGGAGGATTGGGACTATTGGTTGACCGCCGGCGAAAAAGGGATCTGCGGCACAGCCATTCAGGACGTGCTGTACTGGTACAGGCAACACAACGGCATCGTAGGCTCGCACAAACACACCCCGGAATGGGAAAACACCAAGAAACTGATCCAGTCCTACCATGCCAACATCTACAAAGGAGTTTATCCCCCCATGTGCTGCGGAAATAAGGCATTAGCTGCCACACCCTACACTCCCCCTGCCGCGCATACCCTCATGCCAGGTGCGGACGGAATGATCCTGATCGAGTATATCGGCGGGAACGCCGGCAAAATGCCATGGTACGGACCCGTGACCGGCGTCCGCTATGTTGCAGGCGGCACACAAAAGCAGCTCTACATCGATGCGCGAGATGCCATCACACAGAGCCGCCAAAGCCCTGGCTTTCTCGAACTCACCGATCATGGACATCCGTTGTTCAAAAAGGTCGAGTAAATGGATATTCTTGTCCGCCTCATCATCTGTGCGCTGGCGGTTTTTCGACTCGCCGAATTATTCGTCATAGACAGCGGTCCATTCGATGTGTTTATGAATTTGCGCGGGTCTTTCAACCGAGTGCCTTTCGACAATTCTCTTCGACGGAATATCGCCAACTTGCTGCTATGCGTTCACTGCACCGGTTTCTGGCTGGCCTTTATGTTTGGCCTGTTCTTTGCATCCTCTTTCGCCAATTACATTCTTTTCTCACTGGCAATTGCGGGATTGCAGTCGATTTTTGCAAATAGTTTGGGACGCCAACGATGACTGTCATTCCGTCCGTCTTCAACGCTACGCTCGATACGAGCAGCCTGACGCTGGCCCGCTATGCACAAATTGTGAGATACAACGAAAACGCATTCTTCGGGATCAATCATCCAAACAATCGCGATCGCGACTGCCGCAAGATCTGGGAGAAGCTCGAACGCAACATGATCGCGCGTTACCTGGGTGAGGCACAGGCGATGATTGAGCAGGTGCTGGGTTATCCGCTGGGCCAGAAATGGTACACCGCCGAGATGCATCGCAATACCCGACGGTTCTTTACGCGATGGAGTTATGTCCAGTCCCTGGGCGTGCGCGCGGTGACCGATATCGCCCTGGGTGTGGCGCTTAGCCACGCGACCGATCCCGCGACCATCCCGGCCACCGTTACGACCGTAACGGACGATGGCGAGATCCATTTCTATCTACCTGGCACGGATATAGAGGTTTATCCCGACAGCCTGATCTTGTCCGGCGGCACGGTGACAGCTACCTTCCCGCGCGCGCGGCTAGTGCTGGAAGCATCTCAGGATAACCCAGACACAGGCCTGACTTATGCCGATACGGCACCAGGTGGACCTTATGCACAGACTGTGGATATCAAGCGGGTTTACACGGATTCAACCGATGTGGGCGGGTTCGTGTGGCCGCTGGGCGACGGCTGCGAACCCGAATGCGGCGAAGACACGGAACCCGCCTGCGGTTATATCCGCTCGAACGAAAGCGGGATCGTAACCCTGCTGCCCAGCGATAACGATGTTTGCGTCTGGCACGGCGCGTCGGAAATCCGAATCAATTACTGCGCGGGCAAGCCGATGGACCCAGTGGCCGAGGATGCCATCCTGCACCTGGCTCACGCACTGATGCCGATCGAGCCATGCCCGGGCTGCGACCCGCTCATGATGCTGTGGAAGAGCGACCGATCCATTCCAGGCACGATCACCGCCGAGCGCGCGAATAGTTTGTTCGGCGTACAGGATGGTGCGTGGCGTGCGTGGAACTACGCCAACAAAAACCGGCACGTGCGGATGAGTTTTATTTAGGAGAAAAATGAGCAGGCTGACAACTGACCCGAACGACCCTCAATTGGGTCATGGTGCTGATGATAAACCCGTTCCTCAACATGAGGTTTATCTTGTTTTGTCTCCAGAAGAACGCGCAAAAGGATTTGTAAGACCTTATCGAGATAGTTACCGCCATTTGGGAAATCAACCAAAGTACACTCTGCGCGATCTGACCGACGAAGAAAAGCAACGTTACGCATCTGAGAATTATGTGAAGTTTGAAATGTATCCAGATAGCATGGCTCCGCGTACGGGTCGTTTCTGGACACAAGAGCAGCTGGACAATCATGGTTGTGGAGTTGTTACGGTTATGGGAAAAGGATTATCCGAAACCTATGCCAGAGATCCGCACTTTTATGGTTCCACTTATTGTATTGGTTGTCATATGCACAGGCCTGTATCTGAATTCGTGTGGACAGCAGACGGCGAAGCCGTTGGAAGCTAACGTATAGAGGCATCATGGCGCGCGCAAGATTCAAAACCATCATTCCCCAATTACTGCCCCCTGGAGTATTCCAGGATGCTTTCGAGAAGGCCGCGCGCGAGATGGAGAAGGATGTGAAAGGCGCGTTCGAAGATGCAACATCGGCATGGAGACACAAACCCGTGTGGAGAGGCTACGTACGGCTCGGCAGCGACCTGATTTACATCAGCGTCGGCACTACTGATGAGATATTCAAATTCGTTGATCAAGGCACGATAGCTCATTTCATCAAGCCAGTGCGCGCCAAGGTGCTCCACTGGGTAGACGAATCCACCGGCGAAGATAGATTCTCGATGGGCCATGAGGTCAAAGGCATCAAGGCGCAAAAGATAAGCGAGACGATCCGCGATATCTGGGTAGGGCTGATGCCAGACTATTTCGACAAGCACCTGCAAGCTGCAATTAGAGAATCAGGACACGCAATATGAGCAAGGACACGAAAACAACAAGGGATTACAGCCGAAGCCGCGTTACGGTTGTCAGCAAAAAGGGCGAGACCGCTCTCGTGCAATACGAAGTAGATGGTTCGGCGACCAGAAAATATATCCCCGTCGATGAAATCGGCGAGGGGTTGGTACTGGATACTGTTCTAGCGCGCGGCATCCCCTATGGGTATCCGTGGGATGAGATGGAAATGACCTTTGACGGCCAGAAATTCTCAAATGAGCTGCATCAATTGGGGATCTGGACCGTCGAGGATGCATTGAAATATCCGCAGAAATTATGGTCGGCGTTGAATGCAACCTATGCCGACAACATCTCGAAAGTCCTCAAATTGGCTCTACACGAGAAAAGGAGTAATCACAATGGCCGATAACACTTTAACCACACGACAAGGCGCACTATGGGTCCAGCCCGACGGACCTAATACCGCCGTGCATTTCCTTGGCTGTCACGATCTCGGCGACATCTCTGAAAAGATGGGCAGCATCGAGCTGCTGCGCTGCATGAATAAAAAGGGCGGCTGGAGAACGGTTGGCAGCACACAGGCTCCACCCGATGCGATCACCACATCCGTGGAAAACCTTACGTTTGGCGTCCGCGACTGGCTGGAGAAACTCTCCTGTAAGTTCACGCTGTACTCGCTGCAACGCGAATGCGGTGAGCCTGATATTTTCACCAATTACGTGCGCGCGATCATTTTGAACAATGCGCGCGTGGTCTCCATCACGGACAAGAATATCGTCCACCACGAAACGGAGGCCGGCTCCACCCAAAGCCGCGATATCGAGGCCTGGCCTCCTGTGCTGCGGACGGGTACGCTGACCCTGCGCCGTCAGACCACAAGTGAAACGAATGACCTGAACGACATCTCCGTTTACACCCCGATTGATTGCGACGATGCCTGCCCCACACCCGGTGAATATGCCGTTGGAGCAACCGATACCAGCGCCTACGACGAGGATGTTTTACAGACGACAGACGGAGGCGCAACCTGGTCAATCCTTGCCGCCGATCCGTTCGCGGCGGGCGAGGACGTCCTCTCGATTGTCGCATTCCCGATCAGCAATACCGTCACTCGGATCCTGGTTGCCCAGAAAGCTGTGGCGACCACCTTCGGACGCGTTTCCTATTCCGACGACAACGGCGCAACCTGGACGGAGGTCGTATTCCCGATCCTGGGACATGGTGCGGTTGATTCGGGTGCACTGTTTGCGCTGGATCAGAGTCACGTCTGGTTCGCATCCGCGAAAGGTTATGTCTATTTCTCGGATGATGGCGGCGCGACCTGGACAACCCAGACCGCCGGAACGTTGACCGTAAAAGACGGTATGTGCATCGCATTCCTGGACGAGAATAACGGCATGGCCGGGTTTGCGGATGACATCCTGCTCAAGACATCGGACGGCGGCACGACCTGGGAACTGACCACAGCGGTTACAGGCTCCGGCGACAGTATCACATGCGTGGCTCCCTCGGGTGATTTCTGGTGGGTCGGCACGGATGCGGGTGAACTCTACTACACCAAAGACGACGGCGATACGTGGACGGTCCGCAACTTCAGTGGTTCGGGTGTTGGCGAGATCGCCGATGTTGCATTTGCAAATGACCTGGTTGGATACGCCATCCACAACAGTGCCGCACCCGTCGGCGAAATCCTTGTGACGATCAATGGCGGCTATACCTGGAAGGCCATTACGACCCCGGCCAACAGCGGACTAAACTCGCTGGCCGTCGCAGATCTCAATACGTTTTACGCGGCCGGCAATGCCAACAGCGGAACGGCCATGATCATCAAGGCGACCTGGGATTAGCCATGGATAGCGATCACAAGACCTTCTCGTCTTCCAAAGGCGCCGATCTTGAATTGAGACCTGTGTCGCAATTCAAGATCGATACCCTGCGTGCGTCCAAAGAGGAGATCCCTGTACCCACCTATGAAACAAAAGTGGCGGGCGGCGACTCCCTGTTGATTCCGATGGATGAAGAGATCGCTAAAAATAAGGGCCGCCTGGATGAATGGAACGCCTATATCAAGGAGAAGCAAAAGAAAGAGGCGGAATTTGCCAAGCGTTTTGCAGAACTCCTGATATGGGAAGGCGTTTTTGTCGAAGTGCCAGACGCAGAGAGCGAATGGCAAAAGTCGAGTGAGTATTTCAAGATCAAGATTCCAGACAATCCCATCGAGCGCAAAGCCTTCTATGTCTACAATGAATTTCTGGGCACGCAGGAAGACATCGGCAACTTGATCGCGGAAATACTTTCTGTCAGCCAGATCGACGAGGAGGCAGTCGGTAAACTCCGCGCTTCCTTTCGCATTAGAGCACAACGGAAAGCCAATCAGCGAGTGCGCGCGAAACAAGGGAAAGTGGAAGGCCAAAAGCCAGACGTGGAATGACCTCGAGGTTGCCCATTTCTGGGGCATGAGGCCTTCGGAATTTTTGGCTTCGAGCGTCGAAGATAAACTCTATATGACCGCTTACATGCAAACTTATTATGAAATGCGAGCGGTAGAAGATTATGAACTGGAAAAAAAGCTCGCAGAACAACGACGACGAGGAAGCAGGCAGTAGCCAAACTCCACGCATCCTTTCGTGCTGGTGAGTTGCTTTCGCTTCTCAGGCAACGCTCGCTCCATTGAGCCACGTTCACGCCTGACGGCCTACTCCGGGCCGATGTGATTAACAAAATTATGCTGCTTACTTGAGTTGCTTTGCCTTCGCAAGCCTGAGGATGTTTCTAGCGGCGTTCACATCACGATCCAGCTTCTTGCCGCATTTAGGACAATGATGAAACCTTTGAGAAAGTTTCTTTCGCTCTCGATGACCGCATTTGCTGCACGTTTGGGTAGTGTAGGCTGGGTTCACGGCGATAACTCTGCCGCCGCACTCCTCGGCCTTGTAAATGAGCATATCTCGAAACGCGCCAATACCGGCATCGTAGGAGGAAGCTGCAAGGTATTTACTTCGATTCATGAAGGCAAGCGGAAGATTTTCGATTCCGATCAGGGCGTATTCATCTGCCAAGTCGTGAGAGAGTTTGTGAAAAAAATCGCCTCTCTGGTTGGCGATGTGCTCATGCAACTTGGCGATCTGCTGGTAGGTTTCTTTCTGCCGCTTGCTACCTTTGACCTGCCGGGCGGCCTTGCGTTGAAGCACTCGCAAGCGCGCGAGGTTCTTTTGAAGCAGGTGAGGATGCTCGACGATCTGGCCCTTGCTTGTGGCGACGAGCGACTTAAGGCCAATATCAATACCTACCGAGCGGCGCGGGTGTGGATGTTTGGCCGTTGGGTCTGGCAGTTCAAGCTGGATCACGGCATACCATTTGCACGCATGGCGATAAATGATGATCATTTTGGGGGTGGCGCATTCAGGAATTGGCCGATGATAGGTCATATTAATTTCGCCGACATTCATAACATAAAGGCGCGGAGTGCTTCCGTCGTAGCAGAGCGCAACGCCATTGCCATAGGTAAATTCAAGGCTGGTGAACATCTGCCGGTTTTTGAATCTGGGGAAACCCGGCTTTCCACCCTTTTGCTTCACGCGACGGAAGAAGGCTTGAAAGGCTTTGTCCAGGCGGCGCAAAATTTTATTCATAGAGTCGGCGCTCAACTTACCCAACGTCTCAGGGTTGTCGTGGCGCAGGTCTCGAAAATACGGCCATTGGTTCATTTGATTCAGTGTTGCGCGTTTCTCTTCGTAAATCGCAATACGCTGAGCGAGGGCTTCGTTCCAGACCTTGCGACCCTGCCAGAGCAGGAAATCCAAGGTGGCATCCTGCTCTTTAGTCGGGTTCAAGCGGTATTTGTAGGTGCGGTTCATTCACTGTTACCGCGGAAACACTCGATTGACCAATGCGGCAAGCGTGGCGCTCAAGGCCGAGCCATACAAATTGACTACGCCAATCCAGCTACCCATCATTGCGCGGTAGCAAATGGCCGGATATTCCCTGAGACAGCAGAAGAAATCGGCGGTATGAGCGCGGGCGGCAGCTTGCTTTTCAGCCGCGCGCTTCCAATCGTTTACGACATCGTCGGTCAGAAGGGGAGCGGTCAGAATTACACAATTTGTGCAAACGTTGGCGACCAGAACGCGAACCTTCATCGGCGCGCGCAACTTGGACGCCCACAGGATGACATCCAAGCTGATACTGAGGCCATTGGCTCGCCAGGATTCCATCTGGCGGATGGTGTGGAGTTTAGATATGGTGAGGGGATCGGGATAAGTAGAATCAATCACGGCGGCTCCTTATTGGGGTTAATCCGCCGTGTGATGATAGAATATCATCAGCCCGTTGTCGTGGATTGCTCACGGCGGTGGGTTAGAGCCGCCTGTGTGCCTTCAACACACTTGCGGCTCGCTTTGCTTGGGGAATTAGGGCTTCGCTTCCTTCTTCCGGATCTTCTTCACGGGTCCTACCTGGTAGTGCGCTTCGGGTGCATTCTTCAGGTAGTACTCAATCGCGCGCAGGATTTCGGCATTCATCGAGCGGCGATTCTGTTTGGCCGTCTCTACAAGAGCTTTGTGAAGCGATTCTTCCTGGATGCGAATTGTGATTTTTACCATGCCGCCAGTATAGCGGCTTTACGCCGCCATGTCAACCCCCAATTTTCAGGAGCGAGCATCCATGTCTGACAACAAGATTGGGTTGGAAGCCGTCTTCGAGAACGAAGACTTCCAAAAAGGCATTTCCGAGTACAACAAGTCTGTTTCCGATTCATCTGATTCGACCGAATCGGCTGGAAGCAAGATGTCCGATATATGGGATGGCCTGGCATCTGTTGGGGCGATTGCATTCCAGGCCTTAGCTATCGGCATCGCGGCCATGACCGCGGAGCTGTACGTGGCCGTGGACGCGGCGATGGATGCCGAGCAGGTCATGGCGCGCATGGAGTTCGTGGTGGACAACGTGGGGGAACGGACGGGAGTGACCAGCGATGAAGTCAGAGAGATGGCGGATGCTCTCTCTCAAATCGTCCCAATCGATGATGAGGTGATTACATCTGCCATTACGATGGGGCTGACATTCGACGGCGTCAACCAGGATAATATCCAACCGCTCATCACCGCGGCAGCCGACCTAGCCACATGGACCGGCAGAGACTTGCCATCTGCCATGCGGGAATTATCACTTTCAATATCCGATCCCGACAAGGCCATGAGGTTGTTCAAAAGCGCTAACATTACGCTTACCGATGCGCAGGAAAAGGCGCTCAAGAAACTCAAGGAGACAGGGGACACCGCCAGTACAACGGAGTTCATTCTGGACCGGCTGAGGGAAAAGGGGATCATCGGCCTGGGTGAGGCTATGGGGGATACCGCCAAGGGCAAGATGACGATCATGCAGACCGCACTGGGAAATTTGCAGGAAGCGCTGGGGAGCGGCCTGCTTAATTCCCTTTCTGATGTGTTCGACCGTATCACGGAGTTTGCCAATGACCCGCGCACGGTTACATTTTTCACCGAACTTGGGATTAAGATCGGCGGCTTTGCCGAAACCGTCCTGGACAAGCTCCCTGATGTTTTCACCGTTATCGAAAACCTAAGCACATGGTTTGTTGAAAACAAGCCGATCATTGTGGGTGTGTTGGCGGCTCTCGGCGTGGCGATGGCGGCATTCGGTATTATTGCTGCTTTTACCGCCATTTCGACCATTGCTTCATTTGCTCCCATCATCGCGGTGATGGCCGTGGTCGGCGTGGTGGTGGGATTGTTGTATAAGGCGTGGACCGAGAACTGGGGAGGCATCCAGGAGAAGGTTGCGGAGGTCTGGGCCGTGCTCGAGCCGATCTTCGATGGGTTGATGGCGTGGCTGAGTGTAAACGTCCCGCTGGCGCTGGAGGCATTGAGCGAATTCTGGACGAATGTGCTGCTGCCTGCCATACAGACGGTCTTCGAGTGGGCGGTCAACAACCTTATTCCGTTATTCATTTCGCTCGTGCAGTGGCTGACGACCAATGTCCCGCTCGCCATACAGAACCTCAGTAATTTTTGGACGAACACACTCCTGCCTGCGATCACCGCGGTGTGGGGCTGGATCAGCACGAACCTGATCCCGCTGTTCAACGCCATCGCGCGGCTGATGAATGTCGTGATGACATTGGCGATCACAGCGCTGGCCGGGCTGTGGCAAAACGTACTTCAGCCTGCGATCCAGGCAGTGGCAGACGGCATCCGCAAAGACCTCAACCCCATCTTCGAGGCTGCGGCGGACATCGTCAACAACGTGCTGCTGCCGGCGCTTGGACCACTTTCCGAATTTCTCAGCAACGTTCTGGCGGCCGCATTCGACGGGATTACCGAAGCGATCCAATTCCTGATTGGTTGGATCGAAGAATTAATCACGGCCCTGAGCTCCATCGAACTTCCGCCCTGGCTTACCCCAGGCTCACCCACGCCGCTCGAATTGGGGCTACGCGGAATCAATGAGCAGTTCAAAGATATGGCGAAGGCGGCCCTGCCCGCCGTGGCATACCAGCTAAACCTACTAGCGACCGTGCGAGACGTTCCGGGGTCTTCGATGGCCGGACAGTTCGGTTCCATCGTCAACACCAGCCATGCCACACGAAATTACCTGTTCGGGGCGCGGTTCAACGTCTCCAATCAAAGCGGTCTCCAGGATATTCTGAATGGATTGAGATAATGCGCCTTTTCCCAAAGAGTTTCAACGGTTTCCAATTCCAGCAGGGACAGAGAGTGGTCAGTTCCTTCGATGATTTCGACTGGAACATCGGCGGCATTTCCACCAATAACATTGCGCGCAACCAGAACCGCCCCAAATATTCGGGAAAGATATATACGGGAGGCGTGAAGGTCGTCAATGTGACGCTGAACGATGTGGACGCCGACAAGGACAGCCTGGTCATCGCGATGGATGTTTCCGGAGACCAGCAACACCCACTCTATGCGCTGGACGAGTTCGGGAAGACCTGGTACGTGAACGCCGTCTGCACCGGTTTGAACACAGAATCCACCAGTGAGAAAACAGGCCAGTTCGGATATATCTTCGAATGCGACGACCCGACGTGGACCGCAGTCACGGAGGACTCGGAGACCTGGCACATCACAGCCGATGGCGACACGCACACGATCAACGTGGGAGGAAACCAGATCGCGCGGCCTGTGTTAGAGATCACGCCAGGCGCACCGGCCGGGTATTATCCGTACAAGCAATATATCAAAAACTACAACCCCATCGCGTATGCACAGACGGACTCGATTGACATCACCGGCAGCGGATGGGATACCGCGGCACTGATCGGGGCGGGCAAAATGCTGGCGACTGGGGACGATCTGCGCGTCGTCATGGACGGCGTCCAAATCCCGCGCTGGTTCGGAGGAGGCGGGATCAACTCGGCGACCACGAAGGTCTTTATCAGGCAGCGATGGCTTCCGGGCCGATCCATGCCGCTCAAGACCGCGATCGCGGCTTCAGGAACACCGACCCATATAGAATGGGCAGTCACCGCGGCCGTAAAGGCTGCGCTCAAGAAACTGCCCAGGCGGGGCATGATCCGCGTCGGTACCGAGGAGATCTCCTATAAAAATCTGTCGCCGGCACTGTGCAGGGCATCCATCGAGAGGCGCGCGATCCGCGGAACATCCATGGCCGCGCACGCCGCAGGGGACGTGTGCTGGTGGGTGGAGCATGACATCAAAGTAATTTACGGGAACTCGAGCGCTGCGGCTCCTTCGTACAGTGATCTCTTCAAGCCGGTCTTCAATATGACAAGCAGCACCCTGGCGTCACGCGTCTATGCCGAGTTCGCGGATGCGCGCGGCCTGAGGGCGGGGAGCTTCAAAAGCCAGGTGATCAATGACGGCCTGGGAAAGGAATCGCGAGTGTATTCCGGCAACCAGGCAGCAGAGGCCGAGGTTGACCCGGCCACCGACATGGGAATGGAAATTGCGTCCTACGAGGTGCAGGGACGTCCACGCCCTGAGAGCGCGGAGCTGGCCTGGGAGTTCTACCACCCGGCCGGGATCGCATCTGTAACGACCAGTGGAGAAAAATACAAATCCTTTGCCAATTCAACGTGGCCGAAGATCGCGGGGCTGGAAAGCTCAAAAGATGGAATCACGTGGGTGCAGGAGTGGAACGAAGCCGCCCCCGGAAACCCGGCCACATGGGACCCTCTGACAAATACTTCATTAGAGAATCTGCCAGCCGGAACGAAATATATCCGCTTTCGCCTTAAGGGATCGGTCAATGGGCTGCTCAATAATTACGCGCGGCTTGAGATTGATTCTTTGACGCTGGCGCTCACGTCGGCCAACGTCATCCAGGTGGGGATGAACGGCGAAATCTCCAGCTATCACTTCACCATCGAGATCCACAATGGCGCTACCGATGAGTCTATATTCCTGGACTATCCCGTCTCGCAAGGAGAGACGCTTATCATCGACACCGATGCGATGGAGGTGACCTACAAGGGCATGAACGTTATCAAGGCGATCTCTTTAGATTCGATCCGAACGGAATGGCTCAAATTCATTCGAGGAGACAACATTCTTCAGTATATTGCGTCTCCGACCGGGGATGTTGACATCGTTATCAAGAAACATAATAGGGCGCTCTAATGGACCAGGTCAGGATATTCAGCCCGGATGGAATCTGGATCGAGCAGATCCGCACGTCGGTAGAGCGCAGCTGGGCGATCACCCGTGAAACCAGCGCTAAGTTCTACCTATCGGTCTACGACACAAAATGCAACCCATTTGTTTTGAACTACGGAAACCTGGTGCTGGTTGAGAATTCAGACGGTCTGCCAGACTGGGTGGGAGTCATCGACCAGCGCGGCTTCGAAGGCGGCGCGTGCGTGGTGTGGGCTTATACGCCAGAGAGGTATTTCCTCTACCGCCGCGGGCCAAGGAGCCGAAAATTGACCGGCAACGCGGGTGAAATCTTCGCGAAGATGATCCGTTACATCAATAGCCTGGAGGACACGGTACTCGTGGACGGCGAAATCGACAGCGACACAGCACGCATGGAAGAAACGATCAACCCCACGGTCCTGACGAACGACCTGCTGCGCATCCTGCAACGGTCCGGCGAAGGGTATCGGTGGAGGCCCGAGGTAAACAATGGACAGCTCACCATCTACGCCGACTGGTTTCCAAGCCTGGTGATGGACACGGGGCTGATCCTCCAGGACGGCTACAACGTTTCGGGCGACCATCCAATGACGGAAAGCGCGCCGGTCAATGATGTCCTGGTGTATGGCATTGGGAACGATTGGGAAAAGAGAATCCTGGCTATAGCGAAGGATGAAGAGAGCATCGAGGATTATGGGCTGAGGCAATACTCGGCATCCATCAGCACCAAGAGCCAGGCGTCGCTGAATGCGACGGCCGCGAACCGATTGAACGCGATGAAGCAGCCGAAGCAAAGTTTTCCACTCTCGGCATTGAACAAGGACGATACGTTTCAGAAACTGACACCCGGGGCGCTTGCCACCTATACGCGCCTTGTGGGACAGGGTTTTAGCGACAACGGCCTGGGCTATGAGTCCACGGAGCGCGTGGTGAGGGCCATGGCCTATGACCCAGCGGACGGCTCGGTGGGATTGGCGATATAGATAGGAGCAAACATGGATGACCCTAAATTAGCAACCACGCTCGACAACCTACCGGATAACATCCTCGACCGCATGACGGCGTTCGAGCTGAGGTTGGAAGAGCTGGAAAGAAGGCCGGGGCTCCAGATCGAGGAGATCACCGAAGGACGCCTCACCGTGAGCGATTTGACGATCTTCCCGGATGAGGGTGTGACGGTAACAGAACCCACAGACACCGGATATTCGGGTGGTTTTATCTGCGGCGAGGGACTGGATTTTGGCGGGACGATCTATACGCTTGGCTACGTAAAGCAGGGCGTGATCCAATGGGGCGGGCAGAAAACGCTGGCGAAATTACTGGCGGGCGGCGGCAACTGGTATGTGGACGTGGATGGGCAAACTCTGCTTGCTGGTGTGGCCGAAACGCTAGGCGCAACGATCAGGTGGATGCGGAACGGAGTATTGTATGGGGACATAACCGTAAAAGAACCAGATCCGGGGGATGTAAAAGTGTACATCAGAGGGTATGACTCAAATGGAGTCAATAAAACCCAAATTGTACTCAACTCCGATGGCACTATTGATTTAGCGGGGAAGGTGGAGGCAACCGGCCTTGTTACGGCGGCGGCAGGCATTGATGTGACCAACGGCCATGTGCGTTCGCTTGTTGTCACACTCGCAGACGATACCGCAACGTCATTCACCCCCACGAAAAACACTGGAATAATAAAAATTGGAACAAGTAGCAGTAATGATTACGTCGAAGCATTCTACAATGTGACAACTGGCACCATCGCAGCCGGTCCAATTTCCGCAAATACCGTAGTTGGCAGCGGCGCGCTCACTGATGGCACGACTGACGGAACAGACACAAAGCTCAACGTCTACGCCCACACTGACGGGAAAATTTACATCAAGAATCGACGTGGTGTTGGCGCTGGCAGAACCGTTTTTGTACAGTTGTATTAACAGGAGCAACTGCGCTAATGAGGAGCAGAATGTTGAAGAAAACCTTTTTGAGTATCGTCATCGTGAGCCTGTTTTTTGCGACCACGACCACACGGTTATTCGGCACGAGACTTTATTGCGGCGTGCCGAAACCTGCTAACGCGGAGCGACACCGCTGTGCGCAGCTGCATAAATCCGTTTTTATAAATACCGCAGGGCAGCCGAAGTCGCTGGTTGGCGCGGACATCCCAATGAATTTTTTTGGCAATGTGGTTTATAAAGCACGCGTAGATGCGTCATATCCAGACAGCGGAGGGTACGTCTGGGCTGGGCATCTGGTTGGCATGGAGAACAGTTACTTTTTTGTGATTTACACCAGTGGGGTGTTCATGGTCCATGCAGGATCGCCGCTTGGAATTTACGAGGCGTCATACCTGCGCCCCGGAGTCTATCGGATTATCAAACTCAAACAATTTGTTCCGGCGGATTAGCCAGGCCGGCCTGGTTGAGTAGGGATAATAATTCGGCGAGACGGACGGGTAATAAAAGTGCCCCCGCACTGCTACGGGAGCTATGATTGCAGCCGCTAGCTGCACACTGCACCGGATCGGACAGGATCTCGGGGCACCGCCGGCGTGATTTTATCAGTTGACCGTCTTGGCTCAGGCAGGGCCGCATACCAATAAATAGAAAAGCCGGTGAACCGACAAACAACGGTGCCTGTATTATAATCCAAAATTCAGCCGCTGAATTTTGGATTACTCTCATCCTGGCCCTCCCTCCCTTCCAGGGAGAGAGGAGCGTTACGGTGGAAACGAGACACTCCCTCACCCTACCCTCTCCCATTCTGGGAGAGGGCTTGTTACAGACGCCAGTTGTCAACTGGACTTGCCCTTTTGTGGGCGTTGTCCAGGTCAACCTGCACGATAGCCAAATAGCGCCTTACCATTTCGAGCGTCGAGTGCCCCAGCAACTTCTGCAGAGTGTATGGATCGCCTCCATTGCGCAGGTACTCGATAGCCGACGTGTGCCTGAAGCGATGGATATTCACGTTCGGCACGCCTGCCCTATCGCCGATGACTTCCAGGAGATGATAGAGACGATCCCGAGTCATCGGTCGATTATCTTTGGTCACAAACAGCGATGCGCTGGGGTCAAGGTCCGTACCGCGCATAGCCAGGTATCTCCAAAGTGCCTGACCGGTCTGGGCAGAGAACGGGACATATCGCTCCTTGGCGCCCTTGCCCATCACGTGGAGTCGAAGATTGCGCTTGTCGAGATCACGGACCCTTGCCTGGCAAAGCTCATCCGCGCGCACGGCCGTATCGATAAGCATCAGGATGATTGCGCGGTTCCGCTCAGGAGCACCAAATGGGATTCCATGATCGGCTGGACGCTGGCCAGCACGCTGGTAGACCCGGGTGCGCTTGAGGGAATTAAGCATGGCTTTTACTTCGTCCCTGGTATACGGAACAATCTCTCTCTGCTCTGGCTTTGGCCGCTGAACTGCATGCACCACATGCTCGTCGGTATACTTCTCGCGGACTGCCCAGGTCCAGACGGCGGATAGGCCGACATGGTAATTCAGGAGAGTTTTATTGGTCAGTCCGTTTTGAGAGATCAGAAACCCTTCGATGTGACGTGCAGTGATCTCGCAGAATGGCAGGTCATCCCCCAAATATGCCGTGAACTTGCGGATCGTGTTTTCGTAGTCCCAAACAGTATGCTGGGATAGATGCCGCGCTTGAAGCGTGTACATATATCCCTGCACAATTTGGCTGAATTTGAATTTTTTTGTGGTGGTATCCATAACCGTGTGCCTCCGGGTGTAGAAAAAAGTCTTTCGATTTTCCAAAAAGTCTTTCGATTTTTTGGAAAACCCGTTTTTTTTCTCCCGAACGGCATCTGGTTATGGGGCCTATGGCGGCTGGGTATTAATCGCTTTTCTGGCTACAGACCGCACGGCTGGCTACTCTATGGGGCTATGCGGTCTGTAGTTGTAAAAAGTCGGGGTGCCGAGATTTGAACTCGGGACCTCACGGACCCGAACCGTTTGGGAAAAATTGCAACTGGAAACCACATGGTCACGGTTTTACGCAAACCATGCGTTGCGTAGTCTTGTCGTTCGTGTGCTTTCAAGTTCGAAATGTCACTGCACCCAGTGATATTTGGGCCGCGGAAGAACGGACGGCAGCATGGCCAGGCCTACAACCAGGAACATGCCGGCCGCAAAAAGGAAGATGCCCTGCCCTGCTTCGAAGCGCATTGAAATGAGCAGGATCACAATTTGTGCAAACCCAGCGGGGATTACCAGCCGGCGAGGGTGGGCGCGCTTCATGCCCGTGTAGAGCCGTCCTACCAACACAAAGGCGGACAGAATGGCGCTGACGGCTTTACGACGCCAGAGGGAGCGTATGCGGCGGAGGTTCTGCGATACCTTTTTCATTTTGAGAGAAACAGAATGCTATAATCGAACGGATAGAATGTTTGTGCTAGAATCAGTTAGGATTAATCAATATTTTGCTTTTGAGTAGACGAAAGGAGTTCACATGAGCCTGTTGACCATTTACGATAACTTCCAACGTGTAATCTCCAAATTCAGGAAGAATGATCTTGCCAAGGTTGATCGGAAGGATCTTGCTTCGGACGACCTGATCATTACCCTCGATGGTGAAGTGGTTGAGCGATGGATCGGTTCGGGCCAAGGTGCTGCCGTTGAGGATGAGCCTGATCTCGATGCTGGCCCTCGTGCCGCCTGAGAGTTCGGCACCAAGAACCACTGTCATTTGATCAATTTGAAGCGGGAGAGAGGGGCTGGTGTAGTCTTCCACTACGCCAGTGAGTGTGCCTGTGCCATCGGGGGCAGTTTTGGCTTTGCGACAGAGAAGGCTCCATTTGATGTTTATCATAGTTGTCCCTTGGGGTTAGGGCGAAGTAGCTGCGCTCTTTGGTCATAGGCTGGTTCTTTTTGGGCAGGCTGCTGTGGCTGAGTCATGTTGTGATCCTTGTGTTATGGTCCCCACCAGATTAAAACGCCGTCATGATGTGAGCAGGCACCTTGTTTGTGTTGAGCGTATGTGAACGAGCCATCTTCGCATTGGCCGCTGGAACCGGGCGGATGAGACGAGGTCGGTTGGGGAACATAGGTGGCGGTGGGAAAAGGCGTTTGGGTGAAGGTTGGCGGCAGAGGCGTGTTTGTGCTCGATGGAACGGCGGTAAATGTAAGGGTGAAGGTGGGTATTGCTTCAGCCGTTTGCGTGGTCTTCAGCGAGACCTCGGCGACGGCTGTATTTTGAATGGAGGCTGCGCTGAGCGTGGGTGTTGGAGTTGGCCCACGTATGATGGCGCCGAGGATGTTGACACAAAAATAACCATTGCAGAGCATGATGACGGCTGCGATTGGAACGAAGCAGCCAAACGGAATTTTGAAACGTGCTTTGGTTGACATGTTCCCCTCCCCTGCCCTTTCTATGATTTGACGGGTTTGGTTTTACGTGAGCGCGCAAGTGAACGTTCTTCTTGCGACTCTTCGACAAAGCCTTCGATGACGCGGGCCGCCATTGGCCGCATTTCAGGCGGGATCTGTTTCAACTTATATTTTTGTTCTTCTACCCAAGGGTCTGTGTTGGGGTCTGTATCCAGCAAGCCAGCTTTTTGATAAGCAAGGATTGGGGGAACTCCAAAGGCATTGGCGATTTTTTCACATGCCTCCCATTTTGGAAGGATTCCTTGGCGCGCCCTACTAATGACTGAGTGTGATATTCCCGCGGATTTTGCCAATTCATAGTCAGTCCAGTTCTTCTTCTTTTCCTCACCATCGAGCCAACTTATGAATACTTCGGTTTGATCAACAGCCATCCACAATCCTTTCTGCATATTATTCCATCCCGATAAGACTATTTTTGGTCAATAACTGACTATTGACAGACCTATATTATTATGCTAATATGTCTTTACAAAGACGTATTTTGAACACTTAGAGACGGAGAAACTATGCCAGACCAATCAATTGATTTGACAAAGGGCTTGCGAACCTGGGCCGAACAGAACGAAGTGACACCAGCCCAATTCGCCGAGAAGACCGGTTACAAATATTCATACGCCTGGGATTTGCTTCGTGGAAGAGGAACTTTCACGCAGGAAAGCCTCGGGCGTTTTGTTTTTGCATACGGTCTCGAGGCAGTGGCGGAGGTGCTGAAGCTGGCCGGTGCGAAGGATGAAGCTCTCACCCTGCCCTCTCCCAAAGGGAGAGGGGGAAAAAGTGAAGGCGGCAGCCGCCGCTCTTTAGCGGCATAGCGAGGTCTGACATGGGACGCCAGACCACCCCCCGCACACTCACAATCGAAGAATGCCGCGCCATGATGGCGCGGATGAAGCAGGCCGACCGCGCGCTGTTTGTATCGATTCTCTTATGCGGATCAAAGGCGCGGACGTGGACATGGGGGGACGTGGCCGATAAGTTTCTGGAAATGCCCATGGCTATGTATCAGTCATTTCGGGCCCTGGCCGTGTCGAGGAAGCTGACGTTGTTCCCGTTCAATTACGCCGGGTTCACGAGCGCGCATTGGGTAAGTGGGGCTAAGCTGGACTCCCCGATATTTACATCCCCATCGAGCAAGCGCAAGGCATGGACGACTCAGGAAGTGAGCCGCCGTCTCAATCGTTATGGACGCATGGCTGGCTTGGATGGTGTGTCCCTCCGGGTGGTGGCAAACACTCATTCGTCTTTGCTGGCAGGCTTCGGGTCCGCGGATGAAGCGGCTGAGGTGTTGGGGTTATCCCCCAATCTCACCCTCACCCCAGCCCTCTCCCTGCCAGGGAGAGGGGGGACAAGGGGTAGCAGGGATGAGCGCCTGCATGGGATTGGGCGGCGTGGCTCTCGCCGTCTGTCAGGATCAGCGTAGCACGGATTGGGATGAATAGATGAATCCGACTGTTTTCCGACTGGCTTTGCTGGCCTCGTACATGGGTCTTGCGCTGTTCGGGATTGCGTACAACAAGCTCATCGAGCTTTCCGATCATTATGACTGGGCAAAGGGCCTCGTGTCTTTTTCGGTGGTGATCGGAAATATTGCAACGATTGCAACGATTGCGATTACGTTCCGGGACGTGACACTCCCTATGTGGGCCGACATGGTCATCCTGTTTGGCGGCTTCACCTGCTCAGGCGCTCCGATGATCATCGGTTCAAGGTCACGGTATGCGAAAGATCTGGCCGAGACAGAGCGCGCACGCAAGGACCACAAGGCGCTGAGATGGCCCAATGATATGGCGGCACTGCGAAACGCTTCTGCCGAGGAGGCTGTGGCAGGACTGAGAACCATCAACTCGCTTCGGAACAACCCGAAGGATACAAAAGAGAAAATCGAGCGCGTGCGTAATTCATTTTTCAAGATCGCTGCACTGCTGATGAAGGCGGGCGCGCCGATCCGTATCGAAGAACTTTGACAATCGAATAAGCCCTGCTGTGTACGTGACACAAGTCCAAGAGTCCGACGGCTAGCCTATGCCTGACATCCCTACCAGGCGAATGAAGGTCTCCGTGAACTCGGAGCGGTTCCGAAGGCGACTAGACGGCATGTGCGGGGCGTGAAAGCAACTGGTTTTTAGCTGTTAGCGATTAGTGGTTAGCTAAGAGCCAGTGCCTGCCCGGGATGACTCCCCTCCCATCCCGGGTTATGCGGAAGTGGCGCAATGGCGGCGCAGGTGGTTTCCAACCATCAGGTTGTGGGTTCGACTCCCACCTTCCGCTCTGAGTTTAGCGGTTAGCGATTAGCTTTTAGTGGTTAGGCAGCCGTTTCTCTCCTCCTTTGGTCGTGTGGAGCCTGGCACTTGGCTCAGTCAGGCTCCACCACCGAAGGGATCGAGGAGAGTGAGCAGTGAGAAGTAATCAGTGAATAGTGAAGGCAAATGCGATGGCAGACTATCTTCCGAAAACCAAAACATGCAAACAGATCCTGGCGCTGTGCAAGACGCATTTCCTGGGAGTGCCGGTGCTCGATGACGGAGCAAATTATGTGGTCTTCCTGGGAAAGGAAATGTTTGTCGTCGAGAAGTGCGGCGGCGAGGCAGCGCTCATGACAGTGATCGCCCTCATTCAGTCGTGGCATCAGATGAAGAATAACTAGCCGATTAAAACGAACAGGCCCGACTGCCACCGGTAAATGGGTCAGGCCTGCAAAATTGAGGTATCTGCGTTTGGGACGCCAGATGCCTCCAAATATATCACATAGGAGGCTCGTATGAATAGATCGGATCAAAACAGGCAGGATGTTGTGAAATCGGCCATCATCGCAAAAGCAACATTGCAAAGGCAGGACGGGCGGATCGAGTTCGTGATTGTGTTCCAGAATTCAACACGCCAGGAGTTCTTTTGGGTGCTGCGCGCGAAGAAGGCCCGGTCGCCCCGGCGGGCATGGAAGATGGTGAACTATTACAACCGTGATTTCACCATGGGACAGGCGCCCTACAATGATTTCGGGTCTTTCGTCCGGTACTACGCGGAGCGCAATCACGCCGAGGTGCTGAACGTGCAGGTGTTCCAGGCGCGGCGGCTGGCAGGGATGCGTGGGAAGCTGGCATACGAGTCCATCTTCACGGATTGGACCCCGCAAGCAGAACTCGATCAGATGACATTCGTACGATGTGACAAGGTCACCCGCCGAATGCTGCACCGGGCTTATTAGGAGGGCGGGATGAATAGAGTGTCAGAAGTGTCTAAGGTTTCTAAAGTGACGAGTGGCCCTTCGGCTTCGGTCCGGACAGGCTTATGGCGAGTGGCGAATGCAGGACGGACCGGTGTATGCGCGCGGTGTCACAGGCCGTTGACGGATCCCGAGAGCATCGCGGCGGGCATGGGGCCAATTTGCAGACAGAAAGGTGGACAGATGGACAATAGCACAGATTTATGCAAGGGGAGTGATTACGCTGACCGTTACGACGGAAACACTCCGTTCAGCGAGGCGCTGGTGATGGGACGCTTCGTAAACGAGGATATGGACCGCTTCGCCAACCCGGCTGAGGTCGGCGGCGTGGTGACGAATGTGCACCACCTGGTGACGCACCACTCGCCTACCGGGTTCGAATTTGGATATGCCGGCAGTGGACCGGCCGATCTGGCTCTCAATGTATGCCAGACCTATCTCAACATCCAGCTTTATAGCGGCGAGAAGGTGAAATGCTTTGATGGCTGGTGCTGGAAGCTGGCCTGGGGTTTGCACCAGGAATTCAAACGGGACATCATCGCATCCGTACCTCGGAGCGGTGTGAGCATTCCGTTTGAGACCATCGACGCCTGGTTCCAGGAACACATCACGGACGATCTACGCCAGGCGTGCGCCGTGTACGTGGACGAGGATGTACAGGCATGAACGACGAAACTACCCACCTCCAACTAACAGATGCCGACACTGTATTGCCTTGTCCGTTTTGTGGATCGGATGATATCGAGCTGCAAAATACCTGGACTCCCAGCTATTGGCTGCAATGCCAGGGATGCTGTGCCGAAGTGCATGACAACGAGATGTGGAACGATGCGGAAAGCCATGAAGAGCACCAGGCATCGAAGGCTCGCGTACTGGCTGCGTGGAACAAGAGAGTACCGTCTCATGCTGGATGAGCTTGAGCAGAAGGCCAGGGAGATCGGCGAGCGGCTGTTGAAGGCGCTTTGCTGGCCTCCCTGGCCGAAGAACCCGCAGCCGATTTTGTATGAGACGCATGAGGAAGTAGAGAAGAAACTGGAATTGGACAAAAGCGATGAGTGACAACGAGCAGGAACCAACATTGATCAGCTTTTTCGTCGAAGGCGAACCCAGGCCGAAACAATCGTTTCGCGTATCTGGCCGCAACGGTGGATTTACCCATCCACGCGTGAAAGCCTGGCAGACGGATGTGGCCTGCGAAGCGGAGAGATCCATGCGCTCGATTGGCCGCTTCAATCAGCCCTTTAGTGCCGGCTACCTGGCCGTCCGATTGATTTTCTTCCTGGGCAATCACCGCCGCGTGGACCTGGACAACCTCAGCAAGGCTGTGCTCGATGGCCTGAACGGGATCTGCTATGACGACGACCGTCAGATCGTAGACCTGAATTTGAGGAAGGTCGTCGTGACCGATAAGAAACAAAAACCCGGTGTGAACGTGTTTGTTTGCGCCTACCTGAAGAAAGAAGGATAACCATGAACACTGTAACGAATACGAATACTGCAATTAATCAACGCATTGTCTTCATCCCCCTGGAGCAGACGATTGACAACCGTGACCAGGCCGGGACGATTGACAATGAAAAAATGTTGGAGATCGCCGAGAGCTTGCAGCGCAACCGCGACAATGGCACCAAAGGCCTGCTACAGGTCCCAGTCGCCCGCCTGAATGCGGATGGATGCCATGAGCTGGCTTTTGGCCGTCACCGCCGTGCGGCGTTCTTTTATCTCTCCTTGACCGATCCGTTCTTCAGCGAGATGCCGCTGATCGTCCGGGAGATGGACGACCTGGCGATGTTCGAGGCGCTGGCCACCGAGAATTTCAAGCGCCGCGACATCAACCCGGTCGAGGCGGCAGAGATTATCCATGCCTACATGACCAAGTATGGCAAGACCAGCGTGGAGGCTGCTGTCTTCTTCGGAAAGACGGAGGAGTACATCCGCGGGACTGTGCGGCTATTGGGACTGTCTGAGCCTGCCAAAGAAATGCTCCGCAGCGGCGAGATGAACGTGACGACAGCGCGTATGGTGCTGAGCGTGCAAAAGGTACTCGACTCCGACGGGATTGAAACTGTCATCGAAGACCTGAAATCGGATGGCAGATTCGATTCGCCAGGTGACGTGATCGAGAATGCGCTCTCTGATGCTCAACGACTGGATGGCCGCACGCCCTGGGTCGAGCTCAAGACCTTCCCCAACCAGTATTTGGCTCCGCTGCGGATGCAGGATATCCCCGAGGCGTTAGGCATAAAGGACGGCGCACAGATCAATCTACTTGTGAGCGCCACGCGGAAGATCCAGGCTGGCATGGAGATCACAGCCGACGATCTCCCGGGGTTTACAGCCGACCAGGTCGAGAAGATCCGCATCATGGCAAACCCGCCGGTATGCACAACGACCTGTCCTGTGTTTGTGCAGCTAAACCATTCGCGGTACTGCGGTCTGCCGAAATGCTACGAGCGCAAGGTGCAGGCATGGAAGAAAGCTGAGATCGCCAATATCTCAAAAAAAACTGGCATCCCCCTGTATGTGAATGAAGGGCAGGAAGGGAAGGCGGCGGCGCTCGATCGTAACAAGGCCGCTGACAAGAAACTATTCGAAGAGCGTCATGCGGATCTGCGGCTGATGCCCACGCGCGGCAATGAAACCGTGTGGGGCAACTTCCAGGGCTTGCCGGGCTATTTGAAGCTGGTGGCAGTTGGAAAACTGGCGCAGAAAAGGCTAAAGGCCGATGATGCTACGGGCCAAGGGTCGAAGGCGGAGACCAGGAAGACCGAAACGGCAGCAGAGAAAGCAGCGCGCGAGCAGGCTGAAGCGAAGGCTCAAATTGAAATGCAGACACATGATCTGAGTTTTCAATCTGTCCAGCGTTTCCTATGGTTCGTCGTTGGGCCTGCATTCGAGTCGCTGGTCGATGTCTCTAACGTGGAATTCGGCCTCTGGATGTTTACCAAAATCATGGAGAACATCGGGATTCCTGACGTTCCTCATGGCGTGGACGACCCGATGGATCAGTTCGAGCAGATCCAGAAGGCCAAGAAAAAAGGCGAGGCGATCAAGCGGCTGCGCCAGTTGCTGGCGTTCTGCCTGTTCGACGAGAAGGTCCGCGAGGTTGACGACTGGGCCGATATCATCGTAGCCAAGAAGCCCATCCCGGCGCTGGTAAAGGTGTGCCAGAAAATTGCCCTTGAATGGGGGATAACGCTTTCTGCCAGCTTCTCTAAAGAGGCTGAGAAATACCAGGCCGAGCTCGAGAAGGAGATCAAGGCGCTGGGGAAGGCCGAGGGAAGTAAACAGTGAGCAGCCACCCAGTAGCGTCCGTGCTCAGACGGCGTAGCACCATCGCCCAGCGGATCCGTGTGTCGCAGAGCTTCCTGGATCACTGCATGGAGCGCTACGCCGGCATGTCTCTTTCAGAGAAACATACTGCTCAGGTGATCAAATGGGCCGGGCGGACCTGGGTCTGTGTCAGCGGCGTGAGTTCGGGCGTACGCGGCAACTTCGAAGCTCATCTATATGAATGTGTGCTCGAGCAGGAATACAAAGGGCCTGCCTATGATCCCGAGTCGCATTCATACACCGGCGAACTCTTCACCAGCCGAGGCACGGCATACATCATGACCGATCGGCGGATCACGTTGATACCGGATGCGAAGGAGTAATCAATGCACACTGGAATGTTATGGTTTGACAATGATCCAAGAACAACGCTGAGCGTGAAGATCCAAAAGGCGGTGGATTATTACGTGAAAAAGTTCCACAGAGCACCTACTCTTTGCCTTGTCCACCCGACGATGCTGGAGAGCGGCCAGAAACAGGTTGAGCTTGGTGAGATCACCATCCGCCCATATCGGCCAGTGATGCCAGGTCATCTGTGGATCGGCGTCGAGGACACAGAAGGGCTCTCGGAGAAAGCCAAACCAGCCGAAAGAGAGGCACCATGAACGTTGTACAGATCCCAGTAAAGCAAGTGTTTCCCGATCCCAAACAGCCGCGCAAGACATTCAAGGCTGAGACCTTGCGTGAGCTGGGAGAGACCATCAAAAAGCGTGGTCAGCGCCAGCCGATCAACGTTGAGCCCGCAGACGGCGGATACATGATCGTCGAAGGCGAACGACGCTGGAGAGCGTGCATCCTGGCCGGGATCCCAACCGTCGACGCGATCGTGCGGGAGCGCAGTAATCACAACGGCCGTGAGAACCTGCTGAGCCAGATCATCGAGAATGTGCAGCGGGAGGATATGAATCCTGTTGACGAGGCCCTGGCTTATCGTGAGCTCCAGACCAAGCATGGCATGGTCGTCAACGAAATCGCTCACGAGGTCGGCAAGAACTCCTCGAGGGTCTACAAGCTTCTTAAGATCCTGGACCTGCCGGTAAAGGTCCAGGAATTGATCCGTGACGACCGTTTGAGCCATGATGAGCGATTGGTCGATGCGTTGCTGAGCATCACCGACAGAAAGGCTCAGACCGGATTGGCTGAGCGTGCCGCCAATAAAAAGATGAAGATCGCTGCCGTGGTAGATGCCGCCGATCGTATGAATGCGGCCATGGGCGCCAGGCCGGTGCTCATCTCCAAGGATCGATCACCGGCGCTGACACTGGCGCGCCGTAACCTGGGATCTGCGCACAGCCCGGCCGACGATGAAAAAGAGCCGCCTCGCTGGAACGCCTTGAAGCAGGTGGGCAAGCTGCCGCCGTGGCCGCTGGTGCTGAGCAATGTCAAAGAGACCTGCCAGCGCTGCGAACTGAGGGATATGGCGAACGAGTCCACGTGTGGGAACTGCCCACTGGTGAACATGCTCTTCGGGATGATGGAAGAGGCATGGCCGCGATGAACGCTCTACCGATGGCAGGCACACGCAAAACGGGACGCATGTCGAAAGGCCAGGCGAAGCGGCTTTCCAAACCCATCTCCCGCTTCGCAAATGGCGCGCTGGATCTACTTCTGGACCACGTGACAGAACGCGCGGCGACGGTCAATCCGCGCGTTCATGCCCGGGAATGGTCTACAGAAGAGGATCAATTCATCAGGGATAATCTCGGCTGGCTGACAGATGCCGAGATGGGTGAGCAGCTTGGGCGCACGGAAGTCGCAGTTCACTTGCGCTGGAGCAGAGACCTCTATCTATCGGGCCCCAGCAAGTCGCCGGATGTAATCACGGCTCACAGGGCTGCGGAAGCTCTCGGTATCGACAGCCATAAGACAGCCCACTGGGTTGACGTGGGACTGATCCCGGGGCGCATCATGGCCGGTGGAAGAGATATCCGCCTGATCCAGCGCACGGTCTTCCGCCGCTGGTCGCTGAACCCGATGAATTGGGTGTACTTCGATATCAAGAGGGTGACCGATCCTGAGTTGAAGCGGATGTTGAAGAAGCGCGCCGCACGCTGGGGCGATGAATGGTGGAGCACACGCCAGGTTGCCGAATATCACGGAGTCGATACAGGGGATGTAAAACGCTACATCGTGCTTGGACGACTGAAATCCTTCCGTCTTCCGGTCTCCCTGGGCGGGCGTGATCACAATCGGAAATGGTCCAATCACTTCATTCTGAAGAGCGATGCCCTGCAGGTGAAGTTCTACCGCGGCCGCGGCACACAGGAAGGCAGGATATCCAAGTTCACGCCGGCCGCGGACGCCTGGCTGTTGAAAGCGCGCGATGAACTGGGAATGACGTTCGTCCACATTGGCCGCACGATGAAGATCGGGGCGGAGAAGGTCAACAAGGCCACAGGTAATGCAACGTCCAACCCGACGATCTCGTACCGATATCGCTACCTAACGACACTCGACGGGAAGAAGGCAAAGAAGCAACGCCGATGACTACATTGCTGCTGAATGATGAAGTGGATTTCCTGCGCTCGATCCGTAAGACCGCCATCGTGCTGATGGCGATGGGATTGATCGACAGGCGATATCCAGGACGGGCCGTGAGAGTGGACGAGATGGCCGGTATCCTGGAACTGGACCCGCGCACGGTTGACAAGCACATGTCGAGCCTGGCTACGCGCGGGAGGTTGTTATTCAACGGGACCGGCTACGTTTTGACCGATGGCGGACGCGCATTGATCCTTGGCTCCAATCTGGATACGAGTAGTGAGACACAAGCCCTGGCACAAAGCCCTGCACTGGTTGCAGGCACTCAACAAGCCCAGGCACAGCCTCTCTCTGCTTCCCCGAATGGGGGAGGGGAGAATGCACAAAATGTGCTGCACACAATGTGTGCTCTTAAGGAGGAGGAGAAGGAGTCTTTAACTTTAAGTTTTAAGAAAGATTCTCCTCCTCCTTCTCAAGAGGGCGCACAAAATGTGCATACTTCGGCAGGCTCAGCATGCCCGACGACGGCGCAGATCCTGGCGGCGACGCCGATCCTGTTCGGGGAGCCTGGCGTAGTGACACAGGGCCTTGGGGACCTGGAGTTGATCGAGCCGCACTATGCACTGGGCTGGGTCGCTCATGCATATGCGTGCCGTCGAACATCGGAAAACCCACGCGGCCTATATGCACCAGCCGGGCTGGTTTACCAGAAGCTCAGGCATCCTGATCATCCACAGCCGCGCGCAAACTGTTACGTAGCCCCTGAGAAATATCTCCCGGACGAGTACCTCTCACTGCTGGGACTGATCGAATACCAATGCGAAGTATGCAACTCCACAGAAGTTTTCTTGTCGCGTGCGGCATTGGACCAGCACATAAAGCACACACACCCATTGATGGCGATCTGCGAGATCTGCGGCCAGCGGTTCATCAATCTCGATCAACTGGATTCCCACATGGCGGCGGACCACCCAGAACCCGCAGATCCTTTTGCGTCTGCGGATCTATCTGTCAACGAGCAGATCCCGAACCGCACCTTGTCTCCAGTACAGGCCTGGGATGCCGTGCAGGCACAGCTGCAGATGGAGATGCCGCGGGCGTCGTTCCAGACGTGGGTGCAGGATTCCGCTGTCACCCGTTACGACGGAAACGTTTTCTTTGTGGCGGCGCGAAACGCCTACGCGCGCGACTGGTTGGAGAGCCGCCTGGCCAGCACGGTCAACCGGCTATTGATCGGAATCCTGGATACCAGCGATGTCCATGTACAGTTTGTGGTGAGTGAGGTGTGCAGTGAGTAGTAAGCAGAGGTCAGTGATCAATTGGAAGTCGGAGACCAGTGGCAGGAAGCCGACGAGACCGCAGGCCGTGGCAGAGAGATTGCCCGCGCCGCAAGCAGGGCTGAGCTTCACCATCGGCCTGGAGTCTCTGTGTTTATATGCGCAGAAATATGACCTTCGTCTGTCCTTTCGCGGGGACCTGCTGATCGCAGATCTGCCGCGTGAGGGCGAGGAAGAAAAGGAAGGCAGTGATGGAGAATAAACCGTCCAGGTGGGTTGAACTGGGGATCATCGGAGTTCTGGCGCTGGCACTGGCGTTCGCTGCGCTGATGCTCCTGCTGGCTGGGTGCGCAACAAGCCCGGCCGCGAGCGGAGAATTTGTTGACCCTGCGATCATCCTCTCGACCGCGATCGTCAGTGAGGTCCGCACGGATCCCACCATTGAGAGCCTGATCAGGCCGACGCAGGATCTCTCCACGATCCAGCTGCCGTCTGACATCTACCCGGCCGTTATTCCTGCCGGCATCTCCGAAGGCCCCGACATCAAAGGCGCACGGTGGGATGATTTCTACCTGCCGACAGAAGTCAGCGGCTTCGCAGTGTGGGAGCCGGTGTACCGCTATGCTCAGATGGATATCCACTCTGAGGTCCTACACGTGTATCACTACCATGATCTGCTGGTTGCGAATGCCTGCACGTGGATCACGAACCCTGATGGAACGGTCGCCGAGGTCTGGCTCGTGAGAGACGACGGGTACATCCTGGCTGGCTATCAGGACACCTGGCCGATGGTGATCCACGATATGCCGTGTGAAGTGGCGGCCAGAGGAGAATAAAGATATGACTATGTTGATTATCCTGGCTTTTGTGGTTCTGATTGTCTTCGGCGTCGGATTTGCGATGAATGCCGCGGCCCACGCGAAGCAGGCGCAGGCCACGATCGAGGTGGCGCAGGTGGCCCAGGTACAGTCGATCAATAACCTGATCTCGATCCTGGTGCTTTCAGTTCTGATCCTGGTGTTGGCACTGATCGTGGTGGGGGGGATCGTCCTCGCATTGCGATATCTCGGAGTGACCAGGGCGCGCAAGTCAACACGGCAGTATGTGGGGCCGATCATTGACAAGCCCGTCATTGAGCAGACATCCCGCCATAATCTGCCCGTTGCGTTGGACCAAAGGATGCAGTTGGATGCAGGCGAATCCCAGCAGCCTGACCCTGCCGAAGAATTGTTCGATCTCGATCTGTTGAAATGGCTGGAACGATAGCGAGGCTCGCATGAAGAAAGTTTTATTGTTCCTGGCACTGTTCCTGGTTGGGTGTGGTTCCGTTACGATGGAAACACCCCTGAGTCCGCAAGCGTCTCCCGAGTCAACTTTTTCGAGCCGGCAGGGCGTTGCCGCCTTTTTGACAACGTCGCCGACGCCGAGTGTGACCCTGACGCCCAGCCCCGATCTCTACGCGGAGATCCACGTGGAGGAAACTGCTCTTGCGTTGCGGAAGGAGCAAGTTGCCGCGGCTCAGTTGGAGCTGGGATTGCAGTTGACGAAGGACGCAGCTACATCCACGGCCGGCGCACAGATGACGTCCACGTTGGTCGCGGGCGCGGTCCAGACGAGCGTTGCGCAAACCCAGGCCGTGGGCACGGAGCGCGGAGTGAGCACGCAGGTGGCAGGAACGGAAACAGCCGCCCCGATGACGCAGAGCGCTCTGCAAGCGACGCAGGAGATCGAGAAAATAAACCTTCAGGTCGCCAAGGTGACTGCGGTTGGTTGGCCCATCCTGCTCGCTTTGGTTTTCATTGTCGCGGCAGCTCTGGCTATTCATTTTGCGCTAAAAAAAATCGCTTCGAAGCACTTCCAGGAATCACAAATGAAGCCTGATGATAAGGGACGTCTTCCCGCGGTGCCCGAGGATACGATCCCTGGGAAAAGCAAGCGGATTGTTAACCCAAACCTGGCACACCGGGTAGTGACGAATCCAAACGATGATGATCTCTCCACCGAGCAGGCCTTGCAGAATGCAAAGGATCAGCGTCACCTGGAAGGCGTACGCGCCATTGCCGATTCGCCGTTCGTGAAGCGGCTGGGCCAGAACATGCTGAAGGCCGGTGAAGCGGGAACAGGGAACGGGTCTGGTGTGAGCGTTTCCCAGGCCGCGCCGATGGCAGATAAATTACTACCGCTCCTGCTTCCGGATTGGAAACAACTCAATCAGTGGGACGGCAACCTCCTGCCATATGGGGTGGATGGCAATCAGAGGTTGTTGACCGTAGATCCTGCGAAGCGTCCGCACTTGATGGTCGTCGGCACGACCGGCGTTGGCAAGACGCGCTTTGAGATCCGCACGATCGTTGCGGGAGCATTGACCAGTGGATGGCAGGTGATTGTTGTGGGTAAGCAGGTGGATTATCTGCCGTTCGGGGAGCACCCAAACGTGACGTTGATCCCGGCCAATGCGATCAAGGATCCCGAAAAATATATCCGTGTGTTGAAGGCGGCGTCGGAGCAAATGTTTGCGCGGGACGAACTCTTGGTCTCCAAGAAACTCTCCACGTGGGACCGCTATGGCGGACCGCAGACGCTGATCGTCATCGATGATTACAGTGCGGCCATGATGATGATGCCGAAGACGAATGCAAGCGACGTATTGAAGTGGGCACTGACCATTGCAATGGATGGCCGAAAGTACGGCCTGAACCTGCTGTTGGGACTCCAGCGCGCGACCTGGACGTTCATCAGCACAGACCTGCGGTCGCAGATGGGACGGATCGCTCTGCGCGTGGAGAGCGCACGGGACAGCCGCGTAGTGTTGGATGAGGAAGGCGCTGAGTCACTGCCCGATCGTCATTTCCTGGCACGGCTCGAGGATGGAGCGCAGTTGATCCGCGGCGCGGCATTCGCGATGAGTGACGCGGAGACTTATGCCTTCCTATCTTCACGGCCGGTAAAGGAAGGGGAGAAGCCGACATGGATCGAGGGAGCAATCAAGACCGATGATCTACCTGCCTCGACTTTAATCCCCGCCTCAGTCATTGATGATACCAACCGTAAGATTGTTGATGCGTACCTGGTGTATGTGGAGCGCAACCAGGTCCCGAATTATACGGAGATCCAGCGCGCTGTGTGGGGGACTGATGATAAGGCAGGTGGAGCGCACTTCAACCAGGTCAAGAAAGTGATCGCCGAATTCGAGGGAGTCTCTGTGGATGAATTGGCCGCGCTGAGCATGAAGCGCGTTACTACTACTGGCCCGGTGGGCGATTCTGGCTCAGTAGCGGCGTAGTAGCGCAGTAGTAATGGTTAAGGAGTGCATTATGAAGAAGTTGAATCAGGCCTGGCTGCCCTATCTGGCGGCAGCTGCCCAAGCCATCATGTTTTGTTATGTCGGAGTTCAATACTTTGGAGCCTGGGGTTGGGCGATCGGCCCTGCCGTTGGCGTGGTGGTCAACGCATCCCTGGCTATTGCGTCCAGTCGAATCAGCGACGTGGCGCAGAAGCGCAAGGGGCTAGCAAGGCTAATGTATACAGCCTTGTTGTTCCTCAGCCCCGCTACCATTGCCCTCAGCATCTACGCGCCTAAATCCATCCTGACTGCGATTGCCTGGGCTGCTTCGCCCGACCTAGCTATTGCTCTCGCTGGTGCGATCGCTGGTGGTTCGCTCATTGCAAAGAGCGAAACGCAAAAAATGCAAGGCGAGACTGAGCGACCGCTCAAACATCGCTCAGCGAAGAAGAACAAGCCGCAAGCGAATATTCCATGTCCGCATGCGGGTGCTGGGTGTGCGCGGACAGGTTCGCAGAATGCAATGAATGCGCATGCCAGCAAGTGCAAGTTCAAGCCGACGATCTCGATGCCGATTGAGCAGAAGGCAGAGAAGTAATGATCATCCTGTGGATTGCTTATCTGCTGGCACCACTGTTCTGGTTATTCGATGAGGACGTGGCATTGTTCTGGGAAGATTGTTCCGAATATCTATCAGAGGAGAATTGAGATGAAAAATCAAACTGATGGTCAATATGCAATCGTTGAACTCATGGGACATAAGGTCGTAGCCGGCCTCGTCTCCAAAAGCGAAATGCTCGGCAAGCCGATGCTCCGTGTGGACGTGCCGGCAACAAGCGCCTATCCAGAATTCACGCAGTTCTATGGCGAGACGGCCATTTACTGTGTGACCTTTGTGAGTGAGGAAGTGGCGCAACTGACCGCCGAGCAAAGCAAGGTGAATCCGGTCAGTGTGTACGTTCCCGATCTTATCAGCAGGCAGAAGCACGACGAAATGATCGCTCAGTATCGAGAGGAGATCACCGCCCTGCAGCGTGGTTTGCCTGAACCTGAGAGGGTCCGAGATTACGATCGTCGCGACGATGAGGACGACGAGGAATCATGACCAAAACTCTGGGGACTGTCTTCGAAGACGCTTGGAAGATTGTTTCGAATATCTATCAGAGGAGAATTGAATAGAATGAATTCAACTCGTGCTTATCCCTTGTATTGGCCGGATGGATGGCCGCGGACTGATACCTATAAGCAGAAGCGCGCACAATTCAAGGATCGCTCTGTCGCGGTGGGACGGAGATACCTGGTGGATGAAGCGCGGCGGTTTGGCGGCACGGAATTGATCATCAGCTCAAACCTTGAGTTGAAGCTGGACGGCACGCCACGGTCAAACCAGAGACAGCCGGCGGACCGCGGTGTGGCGATCTACTTCAAACGGCGCGGTGTTGATATGGCCCTGGCTTGCGACGTTTATACGACCGTTGAAGATAATCTATGGGCACTGTACAGGACATTGGAAGCGCTCAGGCAGATCGAGCGTGATGGATCGCCAGCGTTGATCAATCGCGCGTTCCGTGGCTTCGCAGCCCTGCCAGACCCTGACGCGCTCCAATGGTTTGAGATTTTGAACGTGCCGGCCAATTCTAGGGACGAAGAGATAAAAGGTGCTTATTTCTCGCTGGCTCGGAAATATCATCCCGATAATAAAGAGACTGGAGACGCGGAATTGTTTCGCCGAGTGCAGAACGCCTATGAACTGGCGAAGGCAAAGAAGTAAGTTTGAGTGGATTGAGGAGATGAACATGAGCTCACACGGCATTTTGATGAGCGCGCCGATGGTGCGCGCGTGGCTGGCCGGCGAGAAGGGTGAAACCAGGCGCTTGCGCGGCCTGGATAAAGTCAACCAGGATCCCGACAACTGGGAAGTGCGATCGAGGGTCATAGTCGATGGTCAGATTTTGTTTACGCATAAGAATAATGCGCTGCTTCATTACGTTGCAAAATTCCCATGGCGGCACACAGGCGAGTTGTATTTCAAGGAGACCTTCCAGTTGGCAAAACAATCAGGGAGTGTCGGTGACGAGTGGATTGGCGATGAGATTTTGGAGTGGGACGGTCGTCTTCCAAAGGAAAAACCTGAATTGTTCTGGGATCTCTACTACCGAGCAGACGATGAAGATATTGTCCATTGGTGGCGGCCATCCATCTTCATGCCGCGCTGGGCCAGCCGTATCTGCACGAAACTCACAGGCGCTCGCCTGGAGAGGCTGCACGACATCACAGTCGAAGGCGTACAGGCCGAAGGCATCGATATCATGCCGTTTATCTCGAAAGACGAGGAAGGCATCAAAGATGTGGATGAAGATGGTTTTATCGGTGCGTATGCAGACCTGTGGGATAAGCTCAACGGTAAGACTATGTCCTGGAAGAATAATCCATGGGTGTGGATACTTGAATTCGAGAGGAACCATCAGCCTGTTGGGGAAGGGGCGTAGCATGGGCATCAAGACTGATATCGAGTGGTGCGACTCTACTAGCATCCCCAAAAAGCGCGCTCATCAGATCGCCAATAGACGTTTTACAAGGAGGCCAAGAAGCACAATGCCATCCAAGAAACTCTGTATTATATAAGTCGTCTACATAATAATAAGTTAGACCCCTTCTTGGAGAATTGGCGTATGAACAAAGATGAAATTTTGAACATGCCCGCAGGGTATGAAATAAACAAGCTGATTGCGATAAATGTGATGGGCTGGGCGTTGGTCAACAATCATGGCGCGGCTGGTGGAAAATTCTGGATTGGTCACGGCGGTTCGTTTGGTGATATGCCAGAAAGTTATTTGCCAGATTTTAGCGGAGAGATTGCCCCTGCCTTCTCTGTGGTTGAAAAACTGTGTAACGAAAACGGTTGCGATATTGTGAAGGTTTGCAAGCGCGATCCTGAATTATTGCGCGGTGAATGGTCATGCAATTTCGGTCTTGGCTTTGAAGCCTTTGGCGAAACTGCGCCGCTTGCAATATGTCGAGCCGCTTTACTGGCGCGGGGTCTAACACAGCGTGCACCCGACAGGAGCAACGTCACGCAGAAAAAGCGTTCTGGTAAATAATTTTGTAGTCTTGCGTTCTCGCTCCTGCGGGTAACGCAAGCCGTTATGCCGCCCCCTTGCAAAGAAAGGAGTCTTATGGATGCTCTCACAAGAAAAATTGTTCAGGTAGAAAATATCGAGTTGGGTGAATATAGTCTGTTGCAAATGACACTATATTCTAACGGTGTTGTTGAAGTCGTTGCAATTTTGGATGGTCAGCGAGTTGATTTAGAAGTGCCCAAACGTCTATTCTTTCAAGCCGCTTTGAGATTGATCGAAGAGGATGTCTAGTTGCAAAGAAAGGAATTTGAAATGCCTAGTCCATATCCAATTCTGGAAACACTCATGAGCAAAGGTTACACCATTGAACTCTCGATGGGCGATGATCGCTGGTTTTACATCACCGCATCACATCCCCAAAAAGCAGATGTCATGTCCACTGGAAATACTATCGCCAATGCAGTCATTTTGCTCGATAGTCGCCTGAAAGAATGTGAGGCGGCATAACAAAGCGTGCAGGCGACAAGCGGGTACGGGTTGCTTTTTTGGACAGGTAATCAACCCGCTTGCGCCTAACGCAAGCCGTTGGGCGGCTCGGAGCTAACATGAATGATTTAGATAAACAAACAAGCAGAATAATTTTGTTGCGTGGCGCGCTAGAGTTGATTGCAAACTCAAGCGATATTGTGTTCACGAAGGCCTGGGCGCAAAGGGCGTTAGATCGCGATCTTGAAAACCGCCCAACACTACGTGCAGCGGACGCTCTTCCCTGCTCGCACGATTGGGAAATTATCACATCATCCCTCGCGGTTTGTCGGCTTTGCGGTGAGCGCCGCTAACGCAAACCGTTAGGCTTCTAAAAAAGGAAAAAATTATGTCTCAAATTGAACCACATGAAAACTTAGATTATGACGATCCAATTGAATCCATCTCGAATGATGCGGTGAAGCGCGGTTTGTCGAACGATCAGATTTGGGCTATTTGGCAAGCAGGTTTATCCGCCAAATCCCGCGAATTGGAACTTGAAGACCTGCTTATTTCGGCGCGTGCAATAGCAGAAAGAAAAGGCGAAGGCACTGCTTGGAAACGTTTTTCAGAGAGATTACAAAAGGCTGGCATTGGTTCTGTGACTGCCAGAACCTTCCGAGTCCTCCCCAGTGACGAAGCCTAACACCGCGTGTACCTGACGTGTGGCAGGCGCGGTCATAATTGGACAGTTACCTGTGCCACACGCAGGTAACGCAAACCGTTATGCCGCCCCCTTGCAAAGAAAGGAGTCTTATGGATGCTCTCACAAGAAAAATTGTTCAGGTAGAAAATATCGAGTTGGGTGAATATAGTCTGTTGCAAATGACACTATATTC
>Ga0209417_1001028_pt1 | contig 55283 bp, 44 predicted proteins | sample RifGroF2_FD_184002 | JGI IMG/M metagenome (GOLD analysis project Ga0209417, IMG submission 184002) | Groundwater microbial communities from Rifle, Colorado, USA - Groundwater F2 (SPAdes) (version 2) | ecosystem: Environmental > Aquatic > Deep subsurface > Groundwater | place: Rifle, Colorado...
AAACAAGAAGATTTAGCTATTTGCTAAAACTTCTTGCACATAAATATTTCTTGCCGCATAATTTGCCCTAAAATAAGGGATGGGGTATTTTATGCTCATATTGAAACAGGGGAGTTATATATGAGTTGAACGAACTATAGAACTTATATTAGTTTTGAATTGGTAATAATATTTTTTTTACTAACTTTATATTGTTAATTACTTTGTAAATAATTGATATGTCGTTATATAAACTCCATTCATCTATGAAAAAACTATCTTTAATCGTAATTTTTGTGATGTTCGCAATAATTACAATGGCTCAATTAACCGTTCAAAACGGACTTAGTGCACAACAACTTGGAAATAATTTAGCTGGAGCTAATATATCGGTTAGCAATGCTACCATTACCGGAGCAAATGTCCAATTCGGTACGTTTAATTTCGCAGGTTCTGGATTTCCTTTGTCAACAGGGGTTGTCCTTTCATCGGGTTCTATTTTTGATTCTCCGGGGCCAAATTCTTCGTCAGGAACAGGTACAGATTTATCACAACCGGGGAGCGATTTGCTCGACGCTATTTCGGGTATGCCAACCAATGATGCTGTTGAATTAAAATTTGATTTTACCGTTCAATCAGACAAAATTGAGTTCAATTACATCTTTGCTTCAGAAGAATACAACGAATATGTTGGATCGTTTAACGATGTTTTTGCATTTTTTATATCAGGACCGGGTATTGTTGGTGAAGAAAATATTGCAGTTGTTCCCAATACTACAGTTCCGGTAGCAATCAACAATATAAATTTGGACAGTTATTGGCAGTATTATAACGATAATGAATCGGGCTATACAAATATTGAGTTTGACGGATATACTACGGTTTTAACTGCAAAAAAAGAAGGTCTTATTCCTTGTCAAACATATACCTTGAAATTAATAATTGCTGATGCAGGAGATGGAGCGTATGACTCGGGAGTGTTTTTACAAGAAAATTCTTTGGTGCAGGGTTCAATATCTGCTTCAACAAATACATATAGTGAAAATGATATAGCCTTAGAAGGTTGCGTAAATGCAAGTTTTACAATTAATCTTGATAGTGCTCAGAATACAAATACATACATTCGATATGCAATTGGGGGAACCGCTGTTAACGGAATAGATTATTCGTACATCGATTCTGTTTTGGTCATTCCTATTGGTCAAACATCAGCAACGATTATTGTAGATGCTCTTACCGATGGAATATCAGAAGGACTAGAAAGTGTTGAGCTAATTTACGAACCTATTCTTTGTCAAGGATATGACACAATAGTTATGTATATTCAGGATTATCAGGCACTTGAATTTCAAACAATTCCAACCGATTTATCATGTAATGGGAGTAATGATGGACAATTGGATTTTAATATAACTGGAGGAGAATCGCCATACTCAATTAATTTAACCGATTCAGCAACAGGCATAATGACGACTTTTAACTCTTTTCCAATCACAGGGCTTTCTGCCGGAACATACCAAATTCAAGTTTTAGACGCTTATGGTTGCTGGGCTGAAGATATTGTTGCTGGAGCTATTTTTGATGCCGATACTACTTTCCTTCCTGATGGAAACGGAGTTTCATATAGTACTTCTATAAATATTTCAGGATTACCAGTTGGACAAACCTTGGTTGATGTAAATCAACTTCAATCAATTTGTTTAACCATGGAGCACTCATTCATGGGTGATTTGTTAATTCAATTAGAAACTCCTAATGGAACGCTATTAACATTAAAGCAACAGCCCGGTGGGTCAACGTCCAATCTTGGAGAGCCAGTTGCAAGCGGACCTAACGATTCACATAGCGAAATTTTAACACCCGGCGTAGGGTATCAATATTGTTTTACAAGCAATCCAACTTACGGAACAATTGTAGGAGAAGCTAATCAACATACTTATACTTATGTTTCACAAACTGGCGAAACTTTAAGCGACAAGTATGCTCCTGCAGGTTCTTACGAATCTTATGAACCACTTTCAGATTTAATAGGAACGCCTTTAAACGGTGCTTGGACAATTATTGTTACCGATGAAATTCCGAATAATAACGGATATATTTTTAATTGGAGTATCAGCATTGCGGCAGATCGTCCAGATTCTATAATCACATTGACTCAGCCATCGGAGCCTGAAATCACAGGAGCAACAACTCTTCCTTCATGTGGTTCTAACAATGGTGCAATAAGTCTTACGATTATCGGAGGAAATTCTCCTTTTACTTATAATTGGAGCAATGGAGCCACTACTCAAAATATTTCCAACGTACCAGCAGGTTCTCATAATGTTACAGTTACTGATGCTTTGGGGTGTACATTTATCAAGACATTCAGTCTCCCAAATAGTAGTGCTGCATCAATATCATCAAGCGTATCAAATGAAACATGCGTTGATGCTAATAATGGAAGCATTAGTTTAACATTGACAGGTGGAACTCCTCCGTATTCTTATTTATGGTCGTCGGGACAAACAACAGAAGATGTTAATTCGCTCAATCCTGGTAATTATAGTGTTCAAATTTCTGATTTTTCAGGTTGCGTAAGTGCTTCAAACTTTGAAATTTTAGCTGCAAATCCATTATTTGTTTCTAGTACAATAACGAATGAATCATGTGGAAATATTGATGGAGTCGTTGATTTATCGGTTATTGGGGGTGTTTCTCCATATACTTATATTTGGTCAAACTCTTTTACTACTCAAGATATTGATGGTTTACAACAAGGAGTTTATAATGTTACGGTAAGTGATGCAAATATGTGTACTAAAGCATCATCATACAATGTTATAAATTTGGTTGGAGATTGTATTCCTGATTGTGATTTAGCAATTCAAAATGTTACCTCAACTGATGAAATTTGTGGAAACGCAAATGGAAGTGTTCAACTCGATATTTATACAACAAATTTACCTTACTTAGTAGCTTGGAATAATGGTGCAAATACTGAAGACCTTACTGGAATTGGAGAAGGAAGCTATGATGTTACTATTACAGATGCTGAAAATTGTATCGTAAATCAGTCATTCATTGTAAGTAATTTGGTAGGTTCACTAGCAATAAGTAGCGTTTCTATAAATGATGAATTATGTGGAAATGCAAGCGGGGGAATTGATATTACGCCGTCAGGAGGAGTTCAACCATATTATTATAATTGGTCGAATGGAGCTACAAGTCAAGATTTAATTAATCTAAATTCAGGAATATATAGCCTAACGTTAACCGATGCGAACTTGTGTGCAATACACGAAACGTATGAAGTTAACAACAACACAGGAACACTTGAGTTGGTTTATGGAAATGCAATGAATTCAGATTGTGGACAAGCAAATGGTTCGATTGACATAAATATTTCAGGTGGTAATTATCCTATTTCATACCATTGGTCAAATGGAGCGAATTCACAAGATTTGATAGGGGTTTTACCGGGGGGGTACACTTGTACGATAACTGATGGTAGCGATTGTGATCTTATAACTCCGGAATACATTGTTGGCAATAATTCTGGAACAATGGCTTTTACTTATATCAATGCGAAAAATGAAGTGTGTGAAAACGACGAAGGAGAAATTAAAATTCTCGTTAGCGGAGGTGCTACACCTTACATTTATTATTGGTCAAATGGAGCTACTACTCAAAATATTTATAATCTATCGGCAGGAACATATTCCGGAACAATTACCGATAATTTGGGATGTTCAATTACAACCGGAAATGTTAATGTTATAAATGTTCCAGGAACATTAGTTCTAGAATCTGTTTCAAGTATTAATGAAATTTGTTCAAATGGATTGGGTTCTGTTCAGATAGACATTAGCGGAGGTACAACTCCTTATACATTTTGTTGGAATACGGGCTCAGTTTCACAAAATTTATTTAACCTTTCAGAAGGGGCTTATTCTTGCTATGTTTCCGATTCAGTAGGCTGTTATTTTACGGTAAATGCAAATGTTCAAAATGAACAAGGTTCTTTAAATATAGAAAATTTTGTTGTAACAGATGAGATTTGTGGAAATGGAACGGGAAGTATAAATCTAATTATAAGTGGAGGGTTGAATCCTATCACATATTCTTGGTCTTCAGGAAACAATACTGAAGATTTAAACCTGTTGAATTCAGGAATTTATGCCGTGAGCGTTGAAGATTCTCAAGGTTGTTTAGTTAGTGGTTCAACACAAGTAAGTAATCAAGCAGGAAATCTTAATGTTGAAATTCAATCTATGAGCAATGAAGTATGCGGTGCCGCAAATGGCGCGATTAATATTTCATTAACAGGAGGAGTGCTACCATATACATATTCTTGGAGCAATGGTTCAATTACTGAAGATATAAGTAATTTATCGGCAGCTGTTTATTCTTGTACCATTAGCGATAATTCAGGGTGTAGCGTGAGTATAGGAAATATTTTGATTAACAATAGTGCTGGGTTAATGTCAATTTCTAACCCAATTATTTCAAATGAAAACTGTGGAAATAGTAATGGTGCAATCGATATAAGTGTAAACGGAGGCGTTAATCCTTTGACATATTTGTGGTCGAATGCTGCTGTAACACAAGATATATCAGGGCTTACATCGGATTATTATCAAGTTACCGTGAGCGATGCCGGAAATTGTACTGTTACCGGAAATTATTTTGTGGGAGAATCCTCAGGAACATTAGCATATTCGAATATTCAGATTGTAGATGAAGTTTGTGGAAACAATAATGGAAGTATAAATTTGGCAATTTCGGGAGGTTCTGCTCCGTATTTATTTTCGTGGAGCAATGGTTCTTCAACTCAAAATATTTCATCACTATCATCTGGTGATTATACTTTGACAACAACCGATAATACCGGTTGTAGCATTCAAACAAATGTCTTAACAATAAATGATAATTCGGGAAATTTTGCACTTGTTTCTATAAGCGAAAGCGATGCTTCATGCGGCAGTAATAATGGTTCTATAAATGTATCATTATCAGGAGGAGCTTTACCAATATCATACATATGGAACAATGGAAGTTTAACTCAAAATATTTCATCATTACCTTCGGGTATTTATTCGTGTACGGCTACAGATAATCTTGGATGCGAACTCAATTATTCAACTGTAATTCAAAACGATGCAGGAAATCTTACGGCTTCAGGAGCTACAACAATGGCATTGTGTGGAGCATCAAATGGAGCTGTAGATATAACCATAACAGGAGGAACAACTCCTTACACATATACATGGAACAACGGGACTACCAATGAAGATTTAATAAATTTATCATCCGGAAATTATACGGTCTTTGTTGAAGATGCAACAGGCTGTTACCTTAATCAAACCTATAATGTGGCTTCTTCGGGAGCCGTTGAGGTTTCGGCTGTAAATATTGCCGACGAAAATTGTGGAAATACACAAGGGGGGATTGAAATAATTGTAAGCGGAGGTACACAACCATATCAGTATGAATGGTCGACAAATACTAGTGTTTCGTGTTGCGATTATACTCTTGAATTATACGATAACTATGGATATGGTTGGAATTATGCCTACGTCGGGGTATCAGTAAATGGTGAAATAATTAACTATTTTACAACCTATGGAGGCAATTTAATAGAAAATATTCCTGTATGTACAGGAGATATTATCGGACTGAATTTCTATTCAGGATATGATGATAGTAATGTTTCGTATTCATTGGTAAATTCAAACGGAGAAACCGTATTTTCAGACGGACCTTATCCTATGAATGGAAACTCATATTCGGGAGTTTCTTCATGCACTTTTAATCCACCGAATTCAAATGTTTTAACAAATCTTGGTGCCGGTGATTATTCTGTAGAAATTACTGACTTTTATGGTTGTAATACATCTGCTTCGGCAACTATTGACAATAATTCCGGTGGCTTTACTATTTCATCGAATGTTGTTACTAATGATTTTTGTAATAGTAATATTGGGGCTGTAAATATAACAGTTGTAGGAGGAAGCCCCTCTTATCAATATATTTGGAGCAATGGAAGCACAAGTCAAGATATATCGGGACTTGCATCTGGAACTTACACCGTATTTGTTACTGATGCTAATGGTTGCCAAATATCAGGAACATATGAAATTTTAAATAATACAGGGACTCTTGGTTATGACACTGCGATGGTTGATGATACTTATTGTGGTAGTTCAAATGGAGCAATTGATATTACCGTATACGGCGACGAAGTTCCTATTAGCTTTTTATGGAATAATGGAGCAACAACTGAAGATTTATCCAATGTTAATTCTGGCTCATACATTGTTACAATTACCGATGCAAGCGGATGTTCAATTATCGAGTCGTTTGAAATCATCAATCAAACAAATGGATTAAGTCTTGATTTTACAGAAATCCAACCAATGTGTGGAAATAACGATGGAGAAATAGATATGAGTATATCAGGAGGATTTTCACCGTACTCAATATATTGGGATAATGGAGCAGTTACGGAAGATATATTAAATTTATTTGCAGGAACTTATTCTGTTTCTGTAAGCGATTCAACCTCTTGTATTGCGACAGAAACTATAGTTTTGAGTGGAACAAGCAGCGTAAATATTTCATCAATGAATGTTACTGACGAAAATTGTGGAAACTCAGATGGTTCAATTAGTGCTATTGCGTCAGGAGGGGACTATCCTTACAATTATCAGTGGGCATTGGCCGAAAACTCAACATGTTGCGATTATTATTTGTATTTGTACGATTTATCTAGCGATGGCTGGAATGGAAGTTCGGTGGAGGTTCTAATAAATGGAACTATACTCGGAACATATACATTATTTACTGATTTTAGTACTACATTTAATATTCCGATATGTACCGACGATGTTATTCAATTAAATTACAATGAAGTTTCTGATGGGGCTGATAATTATATTTATCTTGTTGATATTTCGGGAAATATTGTGTACGACGTAGGTCCATATCCGAACAATGGATTTTTATATTCCGGTACAACTTCTTGTAGCACAAGTTTTCCTTCTTCTAGTAGTATTTATGGTTTAAGCGAAGGTGTTTACGCTGTTACCATAACTGATGCAAATGGTTGTGTAGATAGCGATACTGCTACAGTAATTAATAATACAAATGGATTTGAAATAACGTCAATTATAAAAACCGACGATTATTGTAATAGTGGAACAGGTACAATTAGTATTGGAGTCACAGGAGGAGAACAACCATATATGTACTATTGGAGCAATGGCGAAACATCTCAGAACTTGTCAGGTATTTCACAGGGAACATACACCGTAACTATTTACGATTCATACTATTGTAAACTTGAAGAAACGATTCTTGTTAACAATGATCCAGGTACACTTGCTTTTGGAGCTTTTTCGATAAACGATACATATTGTGGAGATAATACAGGAGGCATTGATATAACAGCAACGGGATTATCTATTCCATTTACATATTCTTGGAGTAATGGGGAAACCACTGAAGATTTATCGAATATTGTTTCAGGTTCGTATATTGTTACAATTACCGACAATACCGGGTGTCAAATTCAAGATACTTTTATCGTAGTTAATCAAACCAATGGACTTAGCCTAGCTTTTGTTGAAACTCAACCGACTTGTGGTAATAGCGATGCTTCAATTGACATGACTATTTCAGGAGGAGTGCTTCCATATTCTGTTTTATGGAGCAACAACTCAACAACAGAAGACCTTACAAATATTTCTGGAGGAACATACGTCGTTACAGTTACTGATGCAACTTCTTGTATGACAAACGAAACAATTAATTTAAGTACCAATACAGGAGTTGTTATAAATTCAATGAATGTAACCGACGAATATTGCGGTAATTCAAATGGTTCAATAAGTGTTTCTGCTTCAGGTGGAAGTTATCCATACTCGTATGAATGGCAAATGGCGAACTCTTCATGTTGCAGTTATGGCATGTATTTATACGATGTAAATGGTGATGGATGGATTGGTAGTTATGTTGATGTTCAGGTTAACGATGTTTCGATAGGAACTTACACGCTAACTTCTGGTTCTTATATATATGTAACCATTCCTGTATGCACAAACGATGATTTAAAATTATATTACACAAGTGGTAGTAATGACGAGGATAATTATGTGTACCTTCTTGATGTTCAAGGGAATTGGATATTGTACTCAGGTCCAAGTCCTAGTGAAGGATTAATCTACTCAGGTACATCTACTTGTGAGATAAGCCTTCCGAATTCAAGTTATATTGAATATATAAGTGCAGGAGAATATAGCGTAACTGTTACTGATGCAAATGGATGTTATGCAAGCGATTCGGCAATTGTATTGAACAGCACTAATGGATTTGTAGTTTCATCTGTAGATAAAGTTGATGAATATTGCAACAATAATTCGGGTTCAATTGACTTAAGTGTATCAGGAGGATTGGAACCTTATCAATATTATTGGAGTAATGGAGCTAATACTCAAAATTTAAGTGGATTATCATCTGGAATCTATACTGTAACTATTTACGATGACAACTATTGTATGCTCGAAGAAACAGTTACTATTGTAAACAACTTAGGGACACTAGCTTTTGGTATCAGTTCTATTACCGATACATATTGCGGAAGTTTGACCGGAGCAATAGATGTAACAATACTTGGAGATGAAACACCTTTTGTAATATCATGGAACAATGGAGCTACTACTGAGGACTTAAATAATATTTTGTCGGGAGACTATCAAATTACAGTTACCGATGCAAGTGGTTGTGTAATACAAGATAATTTCACCGTAACTAATCAAACCAATGGATTATCATTGTCAAGCACAACTACTGAAGCTTTCTGTGGAAATAATGACGGAGCAATAAATCTAACAGTAACAGGAGGTTCTGCTCCATATGTTATTATTTGGAGTAATGGAACAACAACTGAAGACCTTACAAACGTTATAGGAGGATTATATACTGTTACAGTTACCGATGCAACCAGTTGTTCAACACATGAAACAATTACCTTAAATGACTCTGGAACGATTTCAATTATTTCGCTAGATGTAACCGACGAAATATGCGATAATTCTGAAGGAGCAATTACCGTAATTGCCACAGGTGGAACAACTCCTTATATTTACGAATGGTCTCAAACAATCACTTCTCCTTGCTGTAGTTACACTCTTCAAATGTTTGATTCATTTGGCGACGATTGGAATGGAGGATATTTAGAAGTTGTAATTAATAGCGAATCGATGGGAACATTTTATGCCGTTGGTAATGGTTCAACCGAAACATTTGACGTGTGTAATGGAGATGTCATCGAATTGAATTATTCATCAGGCTCTTGGGATGAAGAAAATAGCTACGAATTATTAAATTCAAGCGGAGATGTTGTATTTAGCGATGGTCCTTCGCCTTCTGTTGGTCCTATATACTCGGGAACAACTTCTTGTGAGTTTACTCCATCTAGCACAAATCATTTATCAAATTTAGATGCAGGAGATTATGAATTAACCATTACCGAATCAAATGGTTGTACATACAGCACGTCAATCACAGTAAATAACTCAACTGGGAACTTCAATATTTTGTCAGTAAACACTATTGATGATAATTGTGGAAATTATAATGGTTCGATAGATATTTCTGTTTCGGGAGGAAGTTTGCCATATACTTATTTGTGGAGCAACGGAGCTAATACCGAAGACATTATAAATATTACAGCAGGTGAATATACTGTAAGTATTACAGATAATTTTGGCTGCCAAATAATTGAAACAAACACAGTTGAAAATATTGCTGGGACTTTAGATATAAGTAATGTCAACATTACCGAAACATATTGTGGAAATAATGCCGGAGCAATTGATATTTCTATTTCAGGAGGAAGTTCTCCATATACATATTTATGGAGCAATGGAGCTGTTTCACAAGATTTGACATCTATATATTCAGGTGTGTATGATGTTACTGTTACGGATAATGTTGATTGTAATGTTTTTGGAAGTTATACTATTCAGAATTTAACAAATGGCTTAGAAGTAATTTTCACTTCAACTAACGAAATATGTAGCAATTCTCAAGGCAGTATTAATTTGGTAATTTCTGGAGGAGTTGCTCCATATTTAATTGAATGGAGCAATGGTGAAACTGAACAAAATATATCAGGCTTGAGCGAGGGAGTTTATACATATACAGTTACAGATAATTCGGGTTGTAGTCAATCAGAATCAATAACAATTCAAAATACTCAAGGGAATATGTTTGTGTTGCTAGATGATATTCAAAACGATTATTGTGGTTGGGGATATGGATCAATAAATATTTCCGTACAAGGAGGCGATGCTCCGTTTACATATCAATGGTCGAATGGATATACTACTCAAGATATTTCATATGTAGTATTTGGTAATTACTCAGTAACAGCAACCGATGTTAATGGTTGTACTGATATCGAGAACTATGAAATTGGATATCAGGCTGATTTTGAAGTTACCGATACAATTATTCAAAATTCTAGTTGCGTTAACTGTGCAGACGGCTCTATAGATGTTACTACAAACTCCGGTTTTATGATGACATATCAATGGAGTAACTTTGAAACTACTGAGGATATTTACAATCTTGAATCAGGCGAATATTCCGTAACCATGACAGACGAAAATGGTTGTATGATTTCTGAAACATATTTTGTTACATTCCCTATTTCATATGTCAATCCTAGTGATTTGAGTAATTATGTTAAATTTTTCCCAAATCCATCTAAAGGAATTGTAAATGTTTCATTCGATTTGAAAAACAATTCTGAAATTATGGTCGAAGTATACAACATGATTGGAGAACTTGTTTTCATCTCTGAAAAGCAATCCGATAACGAGGGAAAAATAACAATAGATTTAAGTAATGCAGTTGAGGGTGTTTATATGTTCCGTGTAAATGCAGGGAAACAATACATTGCAAAACGAATACTGATAATGAGAAAATAGTAAATTTAGTGCTTGATTGGAGTTTTTTTAATGCAACTTAACTCCAATCAAGTGCATAAATTCCTGACGAGTATTTTCTTTTAAAAACAAACCGGTAAAAGCCGAGGTTGTAGTTACCGAGTTTTGTTTCTGAACACCACGCATCGACATACACATGTGTTGTGCTTCAATTACAACGCCGACTCCTTTTGGATTCAGAGTATCTTGAATACAGTCTCGTATTTGATTTGTTAAACGTTCTTGAACTTGTAACCGACGAGCAAAAGCTTCAACAACTCTCGCTATTTTACTAAGTCCAACAATATGTTTATTAGGAATGTAAGCAACATGAGCTTTGCCTATGAAAGGTAACATATGATGTTCGCACATCGAGTATATTTCAATATCTTTTACCAATACCATTTGCGAATATTCTTCGCTGAACATTGCTGATTTCAGAATTTCGACAGGATTCAAATGATAACCATGTGTTAAAAATTGCATGGCTTTGGCAACTCGCTCAGGAGTTTTAAGCAAGCCTTCTCTATTCGAATCCTCGCCTAAAAGCTCAAGTACGTTTTTATAATTTTTAGCAAGCTTTTTAGTTGCTTCTTGATTATAGCTTTCGCGTTTTATATAACCATTATTTTCATCTAAATCGTCTGCCAAATCTGAATAATCCATTATCTTTGATGTTAAATAATTATGTCGCAAAGTAACAGCTTTTTTTTTACTTTAGAGCGAATTTTATTATTCAAACACAAAATTGAAATATAAAATGTCAATTTTAATTGTCAGTTCTACGATTAAAGAAATATTGCAATTGATTGATAAATATGATTTTAAACAAATTACTAATCATATTTATCAATGCAATGAAATTACTATTTTAATTTCTGGAATAGGTATTCATAATATTTCGTTACACACAACTAAACAAATTTCGAAAAAAAAATACGATTTAGTTATTAATGCAGGAATTGCAGGAAGTTTCAGTCAGGAATTCCAATTAGGAGAAATTGCGAATGTTACAAGCGATTGCTTCGCGGATTTGGGCATTGAAGATGGAGACGAATTTAAAAGTCTTTTTGACTGCGAACTTGTAAGCAAAAACGAATTTCCGTTTACAAATGGTTATATTCTGAATAAATCAATTTTGCCTTTTCCGATTCAGGCAAATTCGGCTTCGGCAATAACGGTTAATACTGTAAGTGGAAATGGGGCTACTATAAAATTTAGAAAAAAAAAATATAATCCAGATATCGAAAGCATGGAAGGTGCTGGGTTTGCCTTTGTTTGTGAACATTTTAATCAACCATACATACAAATTCGATCAGTTTCGAATATGATTGATGTTCGTTCAAATCAGGAATGGAATTTCGATTTAGCAGTTGAAAAACTAAATTCGTTTTTAAGCAAATTGTTATTTTAAAATGGAAACTATCAGAATTGGTATTTCTTCTTGCCCGAACGATACATTTGCTTTCGAGGCAATTTACAATCGTCGTATTAATTTAAAAGGTTACAAGTTTGAGTTTATAATTTCTGATATTGAAGAGCTTAATAAACAAGCATTTATTGGCGAAATTGATGTTACAAAAATCAGTTTTCATGCTTTTGCACATTTAAGCGAAAAATATCAAATACTGAATAGTGGAAATGCAATTGGTTACAAAAATGGACCTTTACTCATCAGCAAATACAAAATTTATCCCGACGAAATTAAAAACGTACATGTCGCCATTCCGGGAAAAAACACCACAGCAAACTTATTGCTAAGTGTTTTATACCCCGAAATAACTAACAAAACAGAATATTTGTTTTCTGATATCGAAGAAGTTGTTTTGAGTAAGGAAGTTGATGCTGGATTAATTATTCATGAAAATCGTTTTACGTACGAAAAAAAAGGTTTGAAAAAGATAGTTGATTTGGGCGAAGAATGGGAAAAACGAACAAAAAAAATGATTCCGCTCGGAGGAATAATCATTAAACGTACTTTGCCTGAGAAGATTAAAAACGATATTAATCGACTTATTTTTGAAAGCATTTCGTTTGCACACAAAAACCCAAAAATTGTACACTCGTTTGTAAAACAACATGCTCAAGAAATGAATGATGAAGTGATGAAAAAACATATTGATTTGTATGTTAATAAATATACTCTTGAACTCCAAGATGAAGGACGAAAAGCGATCGAATATTTGTTGGATTTGGCAAAAGAACGGAACTTAGTTGCAGAAATTCATAAACCTTTGTTTGTATTGCCTTGATAGGTGAAGAGTGATGAAGTAATGTAGTGATGAAGTGATGAAGTAACAGAGTGATAAAGTTAGGTGTAATTATGAGAGCTCGCATGAGAAACTTTTTATACATATTATTAGGTCTGTTTTTTTTGATAGGATTTTCAAATTTTCAAAATCAGAGGAATGATTATTTTATGTTTAAGAGTAAATATAGGCTCGGTAATTATTATCATTTAGAAACCAAAATGTTGACTGAGGAGATATTTGCAAATGCGAATAATCTGACTTTAATTGATTCCGTTTATTTACTGCCATTAAATCTTGTTGACACAACCAAAATTGACAAAGAGTGGGGTGTTGGAAGGTTGTGTGATTATGATTGCCGTTTAATAAGTTTCATCGAAAATAAGAAATATGATTGTGTTGTAACCATTTCATTTACTTCCACTGCTGGAGACGGAGAACCGATAATTTTGGTTAATACCTACGATAAAGTAGGAAAATTTATATCGCATGCCAAATTCGAATTAGTTTTTCAACATGACTATTCGCCAGTTCCTGAACAATATTTATCAATTGATAAAAAAAATAAAATTTCAATGGAGTTGACATCAAAGAATTATGAGATAGTTGACTCATTAGGGGTTGAAATATTAAAGTATATTAATACTGACTATTACAATGAATACTATTCAATTAATCATGACGGATTGATTTTAAAACTAAATGAATAACTATACCTAACAAAAACTATATAGCAATTGGGGTTTCTGTGCGAACAACAAAGAATGAGTGTAATTATTCAACGCTTTACCACAAATTAGCACATTAGCATATTAAAACATTAGCACATTAAAGCATTACTACAGTAAAACATTAGCACATTAATATCTGTTATTGTTAAATATAAATAAAACACGTAGTTTTGCGACTATAAAATATACAAAAAGATATGGCTCTACAATGTGGCATTATAGGAATTACAAATGTTGGTAAAACAACTATTTTCAATTGCATTTCTCCAACCAAAGCTGAGGCTACAAGTTTCGCATTTAGTACAAATAAATCGAACTTAGGAATTATAAATGTTCCTGACCGAAGACTTTACGAACTCGAAAAACTTCAGCCAACCGAACGGGTTGTTCATGCAACTGTCGAAATTGTTGATATTCCGGGTCTTGCCAAAGGAGCGAATAAAGGAGAAGGAGTTGGAAATAAATTCTTAGCCGACATCAGAAATACTAATGCTTTGATTCATGTGTTGCGTTGTTTCGACGACGAAAACTTACCTCATGTCGATGGCTCGGTAAATCCGGTTCGAGATATCGAAACCGTTGACCTAGAACTTCAAGTTAAAGATTTAGAGTCGATTGAAAAAAAGATGCAACGATACGAAAAGCTGATTAAAGTTGGCGATAAAGATGCAAAAAAAGGAATCGAAGTTCTAAAAATATATAAAGAACATCTCGAATCGTTTAAGTCGGCTCGTACTGCTCCTGTTAGCGAAGAAGATAAAAAACATATTGCCGATTTATTTTTACTGTCAGACAAGCCCGTTCTTTATGTTTGTAATGTAGACGAAAATTCTGCTATAAAGGGTAATAAATATGTTGATCAAGTTCGTGAATTTTTAAAAGACGAGAATCCTGAATTATTAGTAATTGCTGGTAAAATTGAAGCCGATATTTCTGAACTCGAAACTGAAGAAGAACAATTGGAATTTTTGAGCGAATTGGGCTTAACCGAACCTGGTGTGAATAAACTGGTTCAAACAGCATTTCATATGTTGAATTTACAAACATTTTTTACCATTGGACCTAAAGAAATTCGTGCATGGACAATTAAAAAAGGCATGACGGCTCCTAATGCTGCCGGCGTAATTCATAGCGATTTGGAACGTGGTTTTATTCGTGCTGAGGTTATTAAATATGCCGATTTTATGGAGCTAAAAACCGAACTTGCTTGCAAAGAAAAAGGAAAACTTTCGGTCGAAGGTAAAAACTACATTGTCGACGATGGAGATTTACTCCATATACGATTTAATGTTTAATTCATCTTTTTCTAAATTAATTTCGTTGATTAACGAGCTAATCAATCATCTTTTTTCGTAAATTTTTTTTCTCCGATTGATTTTTCTTGTTTTGGAATCGTTTTTCTTTTACGGCTTTCGATATTTTTGTCGGTTTGCGTTTTTTGCGAGGAATTAATGCTTTATTCAATAATTCATAGAAACGGTTAATCACGATTTCTTTATTTTTCAATTGCGAGCGTTCTTCTTGGCACGACAATATGAAAAAACCATCGTTGTTGATTCGGTTTTTTAATTTATTGGCAATTGTTTCTTTTTCCGCATCGGTCAACAATTTTGAATCGGAAATATTAAATCTGAGTTCAACTTTTGTATTTACTTTGTTAACGTTTTGTCCTCCGGCTCCGCTGCTTCTCGAAGCATTTATGATAAATTCTTCGGTAAAATCTCGATTTTGTAAATACTCAAATTTCATTTATTGTTTTAATTATTTTTTTCCGATTAAACCCAGAATACCATTAATAATAGTTAAAGGATGCGTAGGATTTCCAGGTAAATACAAATCAATTTTATAATTGTTTAAAAAATTTCTATTTAAAGCCGGACTTTCGTTAAAAATTCCACCGCTGATTGCATCAGTTCCTGCTAAGATAATTACTTTCGGACTAGGAGTTGCATCGTAACAAATCTTAAGTGGTTCTGCCATGTTTTCACTTATTGGACCAGTAATTACAATTCCATCGGCATGTCGAGGCGAAGCTACAAATTCAACTCCAAAACGCCCCATATCGAAATTTACGTTACCTGCTGCGTTTAATTCCCACTCGCAACTATTGTCTCCAGCGGCTGAAATTTGTCTTAATTTTAAAGAGTTTTTGAATAATGAGTGAATTTCTTTTCGAGTTTTATTGGGGTCAAATTTTATGGGAGTCTCAACTCCTTCGTAAACAATAAGATTTTCTCTTTCGTTTGATGCCGTTTTGTAATCTTTTGTAAATTTAATTTTAGTCGGAAATGCAATGCTACATGCACCACAAAATGTGCATTTTCCCATGTCGATACTAACGGGATTTTCGCCAATTGCTTTTGTTGGACAAACGCTTTGAAGTTTTTTTACATCAACCGATTCTGTACTTATGATAGGTCTTCCTCTAAAAATTCCCGGAACTTCTACCGTGGTAACATCAGGAATAAATTGTTTTCCTTGATGGTATAATATTTTAAAATTATTGAACATATTCTTCGTTTTTATAAATCGTGTCCACAATATGAAAGGTTGAAACTTTTATTACAAACCGGAAAATCAGAAATTCCTTCGTTTCTAACCGAAAGTGCTAATGCAAGCCAATTGTGGAATGATGGATCTTTAATTTTGTAGTGTTTTAATTCTCCTTTTTCGTCAGTAATGGCACAATGACAAATTTCTCCACGCCAACCTTCAACTAATGAAACAACAAATGAATTAGGTTTTGGTTCATTTATGATTTCTCCTTCTTGAATTTCGTGATTTGGAATTTTTTTCAACATTTCTTTAATGAAAGATATTGATTGATTTGCCTCATCCATTCTAATTTTTGAACGAGAATAAACATCGCCATTTTTTCCCATAATTGAATTGAACGATTCGTTTTTATAATAACCAAATGGATGCGAAAATCGAATATCTCGATTAAAATTACTTGCTCTAGCTGCTACTCCAACCATTCCAATTTCAGCAGCAACTTCTGTTTTAACAACTCCTGTTTTTTCAAGTCGTGATAATGCTGACGGCAAATCAAATATTTGTTCGCATATTTCATTAAAATCAGGCAAGAAAGCATCAAAAACTTCAAACCATTTTTCTGATAAGTATTCGTTGTACGGAAAGTTGGTTTTAAAAGGTCGAATTAAGCTTTTGGCTAACCTATTCCCACACCATTGTTGAAAATAATTAATTACTGGAGTTCGCAACCTTCCCAAAACTGAATTTCCAAGTTGATAGGCAATATCGGCACATATTGCACTCAAATCGCCTGTGTGAATTGCAATTCGTTCGTGTTCTAAAGCCAAGGCTCTATCAAATTGTAAAGCTTCGGAAGGAGTATAATCGCATAAACTTTCCCATGCATTTGCAAATGCGACTGAATGACCTACAACGGTGTCGCCTGCAATATTTTCAGCGAGAGTTGCTCGTTGAATTAGTTCTTTCTTTTGTAGAAATAATTCTTCAATTCCCCTGTGTTGATATCCTAGTTGTATTTCGAGATGTAGAATTTGTTCGCCATTGCAAATAAACCGAAAATGTCCGGGTTCAATCACTCCGGCATGAATCGGACCAACACCTACTTGGTGTAGTTCTTCACTTTCAATAGTATAAAATGGATAATTGGCAATTGTTTTTGTTTTATCGGCTCTATTAAATGCGTACCTAACTGGCTTTAACCAAGGATGACCAATAAAATTAATTCCGAAATTTTCGTGAATTTCTCTTTCAAATTTTTCAAATGAGAGATGTTTTTTAGAAATTGAATTCAATTCAGAATTTTTATCAACTATTGAAGATGTTACATAAATGACATGCTGCGTATCGTTGGCTATACAACAAATTAGTTTAATCTGATTATTGTCTTGATATCCATAATAATTTACGCAATGGTTATCATTATCATTTATTAAATCAATAATGAATGATGAAAAATCTTCATACTGTAGCACGGGTATTGACGAAATATCAACTCTTTGATTATTTTGTATTGTTAAAAATTCCATATTAGAATATTAAATTTTTTATGGCTTCGTTAATTAAATTATCAAAAAATACAGGAGGATTTAGTCCTAAATATATTACTAATGCAAGTAAGGCATACTGCGAAACTGTTTCGAAGTGATTAATTTTTTGAATTTGAGTTTCATCAAAATCAACAGGAGAAATAAACACTATTTTAAAGAAATTTTTAGCAAACGTCCAAATAATAAAAGTAAGCAATATCAAAACAGGAATTAAAACATAAACATAGTTTGCCGCAAACATTGCTTTAAAGATGTAGAATTCACTTACAAACAATCCTGACGGAGGCATTGCAGTTACACAAATAAATGCCAATAATAAAAACAAAGCTCCCGATAAATTGTATTTGAAATAATTTCCTAAATAGTAAATGTTTTTTGTATGGTAAACTTTATAAATATGCCCTATTTGAAAGAATAGAGCTGACTTAGCAAAAGAATGCAAGATTAGATGTAAAATTGCTGCATAATACCCAATTCCTCCAACCGCAATTCCGAGCATGATTAAACCCATGTGTTCGATGCTTGAATACGCTAACATCCGTTTCATGTTTTTTACTTTCAATACATAAACCGTAGCTACAAATATTGATAAAAATGCGGCAATCATAACAACATGATTTGCCCATGAATGGAGTGAAGTATGTGCGATAATTTCATAAAATCTAAAGAATCCGATAAAGCCAACATTCATTAATACGCTCGAGAATAAAGCTGCAGCAGGGGTAGGGGCTTTATCTTTTGCATCAATTCCCGCTGTGTACATTGGCACTAAACCTAGTTTGGCGGTGTATCCTACAAATATAAAAATGAATGCAAGTCGTAACCAAAATGGATTAAGCGATGGTGCGAGTGTAAGAAGACTGTCATAATGTAAACTATCGTCGTTTGAAGTTCCTAATGCAATACTTAAGAAGAGAATCCCAATAAATACAAACATAATACTTATTGAGCAAACAAAAATATATTTCCATGTTGCTTCGATTGAACCTGCATTTCGACGATGAAAAATTAATGCAGAGGCACTTAGTGTAGTAATTTCGACAAAAATCCAAGTTACTGCAATATGCGATGAAACATAAGCTGCACTTAGTGCCATGATTAAGAAAATCATGGCGATGTAGTATATGGTTCGTGCTTTTCGATTATCTTTTTCTTTGTAAATATAATCGTAACTATGCAACAATGCAGGAACGCTGATAATGCTAATAGTAAACAGTAAAAGAATTGCTATTGCATCGGGTTTAAAATAATTAAATTCAGTAATTCCTTTATGAGTAAACTCATAATATGTAAATGCCCATTGTAGAATTAAAAACAACATTACTAATGCTTTTCTAACGGCTGTTATTCTATTGAAAAATAACGAAATACTAATTAAAAATGTTCCTATTAAATATATTAAAATCATAGCCTTAATTTTTTAATCTTTTAATTTGTTTAGTTCCGAAATATCCATTTCTTGCATTACATCTCCAATTTTGTTAATGAAAATTCCCAATAAAAACACACTGACAAAAACATCGAGCAAAATTCCCAAATTTACAAGTAACGGCATTTCGGCTCCAACAGCAAGTGAAAGTATGAAAACGCCATTTTCGATTATCACATAGCAAATTACGTGTGTAACAATTTTTTTTCTCGTTGTTATAAAATATAATCCACTGAATAATGTTGACAATGCAACAACAAAATATATTTTATTTAAATGAGGGTCGTTTATTACATTTGACACAACAAATGTGGTTACAATAATCAATGTTACAATAATTAGGGACGCAAAATTTGGGAGGTAAGGTTCCGCTTCTCGAGTAATATTATTTTTCTTGATTACATATCTTAGAAACATTGGGATTGCAAATGTTTTTATCACTAAAGTTTCTAATAAAATGAAAATAAGATTTACTAGATTGATTTCATGGAGTTCAAAAAATGCAACTCCAAACAATAAAACGCCTTGAAAAGCTAAGATGTTAACATAAGTTATTAATCGATTAGCAATTACGAAATATAAAAGCGTTATAGTGAAAACGATGAGAAGTATATTTATCATAATCAGTATATTTTAATTAAAATTTATTCATTATCATTAATATAACAAAGAAAACCAGTAACGAGATAGATGAAAGTACAAGTATAAATTGTGCATTATGACTCATTCTAAATCTTGCTGAAAACGATTCGAGTATACCTACCGTTATAGCAAACAAAAATTGAAACATGAAGAACAAAGGAATTGTAAAGTACCAAACTAAATTTCCCATGAAAAGGTTTGCAATCAATGCTCCATACATTGCAAATTTTAAATTCGTTGTTTGTAAAATTAACCCTAAATCAAAACCACTATTATCAAGAATCATTACTTCGTGAATCATTGTTAATTCGAGGTGAGTTTTTGGATCGTCAACAGGCATACGACTATTTTCAATCATACAAATCATTGCTAAAACAAAGGTTACAAGAACTCCAATTGCATACGTGATATAGGTTGAGAAATGGAAGGTCATAAATATTTCGTGAAAAGATGTATAGCCTGTAAGTATTCCAAGTGAACCAATTAAAATAAAGAATGCTGGCTCAACTAACATCGAAAACAATGCTTCGCGGCTGGCTCCCATTCCTTCAAAACTACTTCCTGTATCAAGGGCAGCAATAATGCTGAAAAATTTACCCAAGGCCAACACATATGCAAAAAAAATAAAATCACCATTAAAAGAAATAAGTCCTCTTGTATGACCGAATGGCAAAACCATTATCGCCATTACAACCGATGAAAAATAAATGGTTGGTGCAATTTGAAAAATTATACTGGTAGTTTCGCTATATACAGCACCCTTCCGAAATAAACGATAAATATCTTTCATTGGCTGCATAATCCCAGGACCTTTTCTCCCTGAAGCAATACTTTTGGTTCTAATTACAACTCCTGTGAAAACAAAACTTACCAATATAACCAATATAAAACTCAACATAATTTTAAATTAATTTAAAAAATGGATAAATAATTCATATATATAGATTGTTAAAGGAATGATAATTAAGGTTAAAATAAATATCATTCCATATAAAATGTATAGTTGTAATTTCCCTTTTTGCAACAACGAAAAAGTATCTAAGAAATAACGAAGTCTTTGAATAGGCCAGTGTATTATTTCTTCAATTCCATCATTTGAATGCGTTTCGTGTTTGGCTTTATCGGGAAAAATACCTTGTACATTTTTCTTGTGTTTTGTGATTGAAAGCAACGGTTCGGCAAGTTTTCGATAAGCTCGAATATATGAGCTTGCGGTGTATTGCATTTTTTCTGTAGGAGCAATATAACCACAACCCCATGTTGTATTGTGTGTAATTTGCTTTTTAGATATTATTCTATTTCGAATTGAGTAAATAAAAATTGATAATAAAATAAGTGCAATTGAATTTCGACCAATAATTTCTATTGTCTCAATTAAATTTACATTGATTGATTTAGGAACTGTTGTTTTAATACTTGTTAATTGTGCAACAGCTAACGAAAGAGAATTTATAAACCATTGTGGAAAAATACCAATCAATACAATTAATGCAAGAATTAAATACATCGGGATTCTTTTAAGAATGTGGCTTTCTTCAACTTCGTGTTCAAATTCATGACGAGGCGAACCCAAGAAAATCATCCCGAATGCTTTTGTAAAGCAGAGCATTGCAAGTCCACCAATCAACGCCAATCCAAGTATTGAAATTATAAATGGCAATAAATATGGAAAACTTGTTTGTTGAAGTCCATCAAGCAAACCGGAATAAATAATAAATTCTGAAACAAAACCATTAAAGGGAGGAAGTCCGCAAATTGCAAGCGAAGCAATTAAAAATAGAAATGCTGTATGTGGCATTTTTTTAATTAAACCACCAAAACGGTCAATATTCAACGAATGTGTTGATTGATATACATTTCCAGCACCAAAAAACAAAAGCGATTTAAATAACGAATGATTTAATGTGTGCAACAAAGCTCCTGAAAATCCAAGAACCGACATAAGTGTATTTCCGTAACCCATTCCAATACAACCAATTCCAATTCCAATTCCAATAATTCCAATGTTTTCGACACTGTGATAAGCTAAAAGTTTTTTTAAATTATGTTGTAAAATTGCCAACATTACACCATATATTCCTGTAATTACAGATATGAAAAGAATAAAATATCCAACCAATAAATAATTTACTTGAAGTAAAAAAATCATACGAATAATTCCGTAAATTCCAATTTTAATGATTACCCCAGACATGACGGCTGAAATGTGAGTTGGAGCTGCAGGATGTGCATGGGGCAGCCAAGTGTGTAAGGGAACAAAACCAGCTTTAATTCCAAATCCTGTAAATAAAATTATCATTAAAATGAAACTGTATAAATTCGATTGAGTTTTGGCAAATTCACTAATGGCATCGAAGTTAAACGAACCTGTTTCTGCATAAACCCAAACAAATCCAATGGTAAGTAAAATAATTGCAATATGTGATTGTATTAGATAATTTATACCTGCACTAATCGTGTGACTTTTGTTACTTTCGAATATTACGAGGAAAAATGCTCCAACTGCCATAATTTCCCAAGCAATAAGAAAAACAAATGTATTTTGTAGCACACAAACCGCAATTAAAGCCGAATGAGTAAAAATATAACTAATCCAATGCAGTGAAAGTTTCGATGTTTGTTGTTCGTAAACTTTCATATAATTGCTTCCATAAATAGCTCCTGTAATAAATGTGAAATTTATGGTAAGAATAAACCACGCTGCTATAGGGTCAATTACTAAATTGATAGTTTTTGTAACTATTGAACCATACAAAAATATGGTTGTTGAATTTCCCGATAAAGCATTTATCGATAGAATACTGCTTACAGTACTTAGTAAAACCACAGATATGATAACTGCAATTCCTTTATTTTTTGCCGAAAGCAATCCAATTGTAGGGATTGAAATTAGAACGATTAATATGTATAGATAAAAATATAACATTAAATAATACCTAAATAAGTTCCTAAAAAGACTACAATAATAAACAGTAATCCATACAAGATGTATTGTTGCAATCTTCCGTTTTGGATAAATTGAAACAAATCCATAAAATACAGAAATCTATTTATAAAGTTATCGATAAATCGAAATTCAAAAAAATCTGTATAAAAAGCTGAATGCGTCCGCTCATTTGGAAATATCTCAGTATCTTTAATTTCTTTGTATTTTTTTCGTTCAAAAACTACCGTGCTTAGCAATTTTCCCAATGTTTTTGAATACGATTTTCCAGTATATTGCATCGAAACATTTGGAGCAACATAACCACAACCCCAAGTTGAAGAAACTAGCGATGATTTTCTTTTTTCAATGTTGCTTCTGATAAAATAAACAATGGCAATCAAGGCAATTAATAGTAATGAATATCTTCCGATTGATGTTGTAACGCTAAAATAATCGGAATAAAAATTTGAAGGTAAAATACTATACTCGGTAAAAGTGCCTGAAATAACATTCAAAACCAAATTGATATAAAAAGCAGGAAAAATGCCGATTGATAGCATAATCGCAACAATAAAATATTGTGGTAAACGCATCATTAGTGAAACTTCTTTAGGCTTAGCGTGTAACTCATATCGAGGACTTCCAAGAAATATAACTCCAACGCTTTTGGTAAATGCAAACATCGAAATGCCTCCAATTATAGCAAAAGCGGCAATCGACATAATCATAAAAAATGTTTGATAAAAATTAGAACTTCCCATTCCATTCAAAAATCCTTGATAAAGAATAAATTCAGAAACAAAGCCATTGAAAGGAGGCAAACCCCCAATAGACAATGCTCCAATGATAAATAAAAATGCAGTTTGTGGCATATTTTTAATCAAACCACCCAATTTTTCCATATCTTTTGTATGAGTTTGCTGATAAACTGAGCCCGCCGAAAAGAATAATAATGATTTAAATAATGAGTGATTTAGTGTGTGCAATAAAGCCCCTGAAAATCCTAGAATTACCAAAATTGGATTTTGAGTTCCAATTCCAATCAAACCTAAACCTACTCCAGAACCAATAATTCCAATATTTTCGATAGTACAATATGCCAACATTTTTTTGAAATCGCGATGAACAGCAGAATTAATTATTCCGTATAATCCTGTCGATAGCGATAATCCCAGTACAATTTGACCAATTATTAAGTAATCTTGTTGCAAAAAAGTAATCATTCTGAAAATACCATAAATTCCAACTTTTACGATTACGCCCGACATTACACCTGAAATATGTGATGGTGCTGCGGGATGTGCATGTGGCAACCACGAATGCAAGGGAATAAAACCTGCTTTAATTCCAAATCCAACAAAAAACAATAGAAAAAGCCAAATATTTGAATTTTTAATGAAAAATTCTTTAATGTAAATAAAATCCAATGAACCTTCAGCAAAATAAATCCAAATAAACGCAATCGATAAAAATGCAACTCCAATATGCATCTGAACCAGATAATTCAACCCAGCTTTTATTGTTTTATTATTTTGATAATCAAACATTACTAACATCAACGACGAAAGCGACATTAATTCCCAGACAATCAAAAAAACTAAACTATTTTGCACAACACAGACCCAAATCATCGACGAATGAAACAATAAATATTGTATCCAATGAAAACTTAAATTTGATTTTTGTTCAGAATATGGTTTCATATATCCAGAGCCATAAATCGCTCCAGTTAAGCTTGTGAAATTAATTATTAAAATAAACCAAGCCGAAAGTGTGTCTATTCGCAAGGGAATTTCGCCAAAAAACTTAATCGTTGGAAAAACGTATTGAAATTCTTTCCCCATCAAAACATTTATTGACGGAATTGAAGTTAAAGCAACTGTTAATGCTACAAAAAATATATTTGCATACGATTTTTTGTTACTTGGTAAGAATGCAATTAGTATCCACCCAATTGGTAAGAAAAATAATGAAAGAAAAAAAAGTTGTAAATCGTTCATTGTAAACTAAATTCAAATTATTGATGTTAAATTTTAAGTAGAAATATCTAAGATTTCAAAAGGGAGAGGTTAGGGCAGATGGTCAAAAGAATGCAGAAATTTTAACAATTTGTACGAAAAATATTCTGAGTTCATAAGTTCGATATTTTATATATTGATGTATTAATACACCGTTAAAATATGGAACGAAATTAATATTTTTTTCACAATCAAATTGATATTTCGATGTTTTTTTGTTCGTATTCTTAAACAGTCATGGTTTACATACTAAGTGAAGATGTTACTCAAAACTTATTTTTTGTATAAATTTAATTAATACCAATTCTATTTCCATATGACACATATGTGATTTTTTAGATTCCCTTTTTCAAGGGAATGTGCCTCAAAAATTTACCACATACCCGCTTTTGCGGGTATCTTATTTTTAAATTGTGTCGGTCACATTGAATCGTAATTGGTATAATTTCCTTCAAATGTTTTTACAAATACACAGTAATTCAACTCTTGATACGGAAATGTTTTGTCTTACTATTTGTATTAGGGTTTATACCGAATAATTTTTTAGAAAAAAATTATTCGGTATAAACCCTAGTATCATTAATTATTTTCGTGTACGAATTTCTTCGGGTTTAATCTAATAAATAATTAAGTTGCGAACGAACTATTGTTTTAATTATGTGAATTATTATTGTCTTTCAATCAAGTATTTCCAATATCTTCTAGGCATTAATCGGAGTTGCTGTTTTGAGTTTTTACGTTCTTCTATGTTTATTGATTTGTAGTATTTTTTCCATAAGTTTTGGTATTCAACGTCATCTTCGCTTAGCAGATTATTGTTGAGTTTTCCGTTTAATTTATTAGCATCGAAATTTTCTATAAAAATTTCTTGTGTTGAATACAAATCGTAATAAATTCCGTATTTACGTTTGCTATCGTAAATTATCCATTTTTGATTGGCGTATCTGTTTTTAAAATGCTTAACCATCAATGGAAGCACATTGTTGTCTGGGTCAATAGTTGCATAAAACATTTCGTCGCTTGTTTTTTGAAATCTCACAAACGAGATCATTTTCATGGCTTCGAGCGAAACTCGTTGGTCTACTTTTTTCAGGTCGATTACACACGATTCACGATAATTGTGTTCGATACAAAAACGTGAATCAATACAAAGTTTTAAGTAGTCGAAAATCAGTTTTTCAATATTGCTTTGATTCGACAAAAATGTTCTGAAAATCATTAATTGAGCTTTTTTTGATAATTTTTTCTCTAGTAAATTCAAAACACGATTAGACTTAGAGGTCGAGCTTGTAACCACATGCTTAATATCAAAAAATGATTCTTGAAATGGTTCTGAATCTCCGACAATTATATCGGGCGATAATTTTGATTCATAAGCATCGAAAACCAAGGTTAAAAGTCCTTCAAATGTTTTATCGTAGATAAAAATATTCATAAAAGCGAACAGTTTTTTGTTCTTATTGTTGTAAGATTGAAATTGTTTTTTTTTATTTTTCCCATTTCCCCAATTAGCACATTATTAAATTAGCAAATTACCAAATTACCAAATTACCAAATTATCACATTAACACATCATCACATCACCACATTAGCACATTACCACATTAGCACATTAGCACATTAGCACATTACCACATTAGCACATTAGCACATTACCACATTAGCACATTAGCACATTACCACATTACCACATTAGCACATTAGCACATTACCACATTAGCACATTACCACATTAGCACATTACCACATTAGCACATTACCACATTAGCACATTACCACATTAACCCATTAGCACATTAACCCATTACCACATTACCAAATCGAAATCTGAGTGTCATAAACTTCTTTGCGTTTTTCAGGTGTAAGCAATTTGAATTTTATTTGTTCAGGATATAAGTTACTGTTTCTGAAAGGCAGTTCAGTGCAAGTAATAAAGTAATTTGCACGCTTAAGTACAATTCCCATTTTTTTTAAATGATGTAATTGTAACCTCCCGCACCTACGAGCTTGAATAATAAGTTTTGCAGAACGAACTCCTATCCCCGGAACTCTCAGAATCATATTGTAATCAGCCGCATTTATGTCAACGGGATATAGTTGGTAATTTCTCAAGGCGTAACTTAATTTTGGATCAATAAATAAATCTAAATCAGGGTTTTGTTCATTTACAATTTCGTCGAATTCAAAATTATAAAAACGCATCAACCAATCGGTTTGGTACAAGCGATTTTCTCTTACCAAAGGAGGTTTAGTTAGAGCAGGTAAACGTTTATCGTATTCGTTTACAGGCAAAAATCCCGAATAATAAACTCTTTTCAGATTATGTTCTTTGTAAAAACTATTGGCTAATTTCATAATTTCAAAATCGTGTTCGGGGGTTGCTCCAATAATCATTTGAGTGCTTTGACCTGCAGGAGTGAATAAGGGGGCTTTTTTGAATTTTTGTCGTTCGAGTTTATTCGAAACTATGTTATCACGAATTTGTGTCATTGGAGTTAAAACATTTTTGAAATTTTTTTCGGGTGCGACAATCATTAATTGCTTTTCGGTTGGAATTTCAATGTTTACACTCATTCTATCGGCATAAAGTCCAGCTTCGTAAATTAGATGTTCGCTTGCTCCAGGAATTGCTTTTAAATGGATGTAGCCATTATATTTATGGATGGTTCGTAATTCTTTGGCAACATTCAGCAATCGCTCCATAGTATAGTCAGGCGATTTAATTACTCCCGAACTCAGAAACAAACCTTCGATATAATTTCGTCTGTAAAAGTTAATTGTCAAATCGACAATTTCTTTAACCGTAAATGTTGCTCTTGATAAATCGTTGCTTCGTCGGTTTATGCAATATGCACAATCGTAAATGCAATAATTTGTCATCAATATTTTTAATAGCGAAACACAGCGACCATCATCGGTAAAACTGTGACAAATTCCACATGCCATTGCATTGCCTATTCCTGTACTGGTGTTTTCACGTTTACTTCCGCTCGATGCACACGAGACATCGTATTTTGCAGCATCGGCAAGGATTTTTACTTTTTCGATTATTTCCATTTAAGTAAAATGTTTACCTTTAACTCATCATTACGAGATTTCGATTGTTTTATTTGATTCGCAATGATGTTTAAATTATTAAATTAATTCTCGATAAAAATACTAAAAATATAAGAAAAACTAATTAATTTAGCAAAAAAATATTTATGGATTATTTAAGTCAGAATATCAAGTATTTACGAAAGAGTAAAAAATTAACACAAACCGATTTTGCATTAAAAATTGGAGTAACCCGATCGGTAATCGGAGCATATGAGGAGGGAAGGGCAGTTCCCAAAATTTCATCGATGCAATTGATGTCGCATTTGTTTGATATTGCAATTGATGATTTGATTAACAACGACTTGAGTAAAGGCAGTAAAAAGTCGAACCTATATGCCAAAGGAGATAAAATGCGAGTGCTTTCGGTGGCAACTCATGCCGATGGACGAGAATTGGTAAATGTAGTTTCACAAAAAGCTACTGCTGGCTACTTAACCGGATATTCTGACCCTGAATACATCGAAAGTTTGCCAAAATTTTCACTTCCATTGAACGAAATTTCACGCGAGCGAACTTACCGAGTATTTCAACTTAATGGCGACAGTATGCTTCCGCTTCAGGATAAAAGTTATGTAATTTGCGAATACATCGACAATTGGTTGGCAATTAAAGATACCACAATTTGTATCGTTGCAACTATAATTGATGGCATAACTTGCAAACGTATTTATAACGAAATTGCTGAAAAAGAAACCATTACGCTTAAACCCGATAATTTGAGATATGCTCCGTACAGCATAAAAATTAGCGAGGTTCTCGAAATTTGGAAAGTGATAGGATATGTTAGTTTTTCATTGCCCGAAAAAAATGTATTGAGTTTGCAAGAAATATCCGATTCTATTCATGAATTGAAAGAAGAGGTAAGGGCCTTAAAAAAATAAAATATTCATGTTTACAAATAGAGTTTTCGTATTCGAAGCTTAATTATTAATTGTAATTTTGCGTCGTAATAATTTCAATATATAATGACAACAGAAAGCATAATTGGTTTTATAGCAGCTGCTTCAACAACCGTTTCGTTTATTCCACAAGCGATAAAGACTATAAAAACTCGTCAGACGAAAGACATTTCGCTATTGATGTACGCACTTTTAACTTTTGGCGTTTTAATGTGGACAATTTATGGAATTATGGTAAACGATCTCCCTGTTTTGTTAGCCAACGGAATCACTATTATTTTTGCTGCTATTGTTTTGGTCTTGAAAATCAAACATAAGTAGTTGTATAATGATTTTATAATTTATTCCATGAAATCCGAAATCATAACCATAGGCGATGAATTGTTGATTGGTCAAGTAATTGACACAAACTCCGCGTGGATTGTCGAACAATTGAACACAATAGGAATATCAGTTTATCAAATAACATCCATTTCCGATAATCGCCAACATATTTTAACAACTTTAGAAGAAGCACAAAAACGAGCTGATATTGTTTTAATTACAGGCGGTTTAGGTCCAACAAAAGACGATATTACCAAACAAACTATTTGCGAATTTTTTGGTTCAAAACTCACATTGCACCAAGAAAGTTTATCTTTAATAAAAGCACTTTTATTGCGTCGTGGAATATCGGAAATTATCGAAAATAATCGCAATCAAGCTTTTGTTCCCGATAATTGCACGGTTTTGTTAAATCACAATGGAACAGCACCTTGTATGTGGTTCGAGAAAAACGAAAAAATATTTGTTTTTATGCCCGGAGTTCCTTTCGAGATGAAAGCTATCATTTCTGACCAAATTTTACCAAAACTAAAAACAATTTTTCGTTTGCCCGAAATTGTTCACAAAACAATTCATGTTCAAGGAATTCCCGAAGCTCTTTTGGCTCAAAAACTCGAAACTTGGGAAGATAATTTACATAAATCAATAAAACTTGCCTATTTGCCTTCGCCAAGTTCAATTCGGTTGCGATTTTCAGCTTATGGAAATCTGCCAAATACAGCGTCATTGCGAGAGAAACGAAGCAATCTCATTGCTGACGAAGAAACAGAAAGATTGCTTCACGGAGTTTACACTGAGCCTGTCGAACGTGTTCGCAATGACAAGCAAAATTTCGAGAAACAATCTTTGATTGAAATCATAAATCAAGAAATAATTAAACTACAAAAAATAATTCCTCAAAATATTGTAAGCATCGACGAACGAAAAATTGAAGAAGTAATTGGCGAAATTCTAAAATCGGAAAAACTTACCATCGCAACCGCCGAAAGTTGCACTGGAGGAAACATTGCGAGTTTAATTACTTCTGTTTCTGGAAGTTCTGAATATTTTAAAGGCTCAGTTGTGTCGTATGCAAATGAAATTAAAATTCAAGAATTGAATGTAAATGCTCAAGATATTGAAAAATATGGAGCGGTGAGCCAACAAGTTGTTGAACAAATGGCAACAAATGTTCGTTCAAAATTCAATGTCGATTATTCAATTGCAACATCCGGAATTGCAGGACCAAATGGCGGAACAGCCGAAAAACCTGTTGGAACTGTTTGGATTGCTATTGCTTCAAAAAATAATGTGTATTCAGAAAAATTTCAATTGGGCGAACATCGCGGAAGAAACATAACAAGAGCCTCAAATACAGCCTTGAGTATGTTGAAGAAATTTATTAACGATTAATCGTTAAATATTTTTTTGCTAAAATATTTGATAAATTGAATAAAAATCACGTATTTTGCAGTTCTGTTTAAAAAAACGGTCTAAAAAAGATAAAAAATGTCAAGAATTTGTCAGATTACAGGAAAAAAAGTGATGGTGGGAAATAATGTATCTCACTCAAATAGAAGGACTAAGAGAAAATTCTATCCTAACTTATTCGTTAAAAAGTTTTATATGGAAGAAGAAAGTCGTTGGGTTACGTTGAAAGTATCGGCTTCGGCAATTCGTACCATTAGTAAAGTTGGCTTAAAAAGTGCACTAGAAACGGCTAAGCAAAAAGGATATTTAACAAGTTATTAATATTTAAGATATTAGACAATGGCAAAAAAAGGAAATAGAGTTCAAGCAATATTAGAATGCACTGAACACAAAGCATCAGGGATGCCTGGAACTTCAAGATACATCACTACTAAAAATAGAAAAAATACAACTGAGCGTCTTGAATTAAAAAAATACAATCCTGTATTGAAAAAAGTAACTGTTCACAGAGAAATAAAATAATTTGAATTATGGCAAAGAAAGTAGTGGCAACTCTTAAAAAAGAGGCAACAGGAAAAAGTATAACGAAAGTTATTAAAATGGTTAAGTCTCCAAAAACAGGAGCATATCAATTTAAAGAAGAGACAGTTTTTAATGATGATATTAAGGACTTTTTTGCAAAGAAGTAAAAAACATTTTTAATAATATTTTGGATTTAGCTTTTTCCATTTAATGGAGAAAGCTTTTTCTGTTTTTAAAACATTTAATTAAAAGGATATAGAGGTATCGAGAAATAAAGGTATAAAGGAAAAAATGGTTTCACTTTTCACTTTTAGTTTTTAACTCTTCACTTTTCACTCTTAACTTATAATAATGGCACTTTGGGGATTATTTTCAAAAGATAAAAAGGAAAACCTTAATAAGGGTTTGGAGAAAACAAAGGAGAGTGTTTTCAAGAAAATTGCTCGTGCTATTGTTGGTAAATCAAGAGTTGACGATGAAGTACTTGATAATCTTGAAGAAGTATTAATTTCATCGGATGTTGGAGTTAATACTACCATAAAAATTATTGAACGAATCGAGAAACGTACAGCTAACGAAAAATATATTAATACTGAGGAACTTAATAAAATTCTAAAAGAAGAAATTGCTTCGCTACTAGAAGAAAGTAATAGTGGTAATTCAGTCGAATATTCTATTCCAAAAGTCGATGGACCATATGTGATTATGGTGGTAGGCGTAAATGGTGTTGGAAAGACAACAACCATTGGTAAGTTAGCTTATCAGTTTAAAAAAATTGGGAAATCTGTTTATATTGGTGCTGCTGATACTTTTAGAGCTGCGGCAGTCGAACAATTGGTAATTTGGGCTGAACGAGTTGGAGTACCAATTGTTAAGCAAAAAATGGGTTCAGATCCAGCTTCAGTTGCTTTTGATACCCTAACCTCAGCCAAGGTAAACAATGCAGATATTGTAATTATTGATACTGCAGGAAGATTGCACAATAAAATTAATTTAATGCACGAGTTGTCTAAAATTAAAAACGTGATGCAAAAGGTAATTCCAAACGCTCCACATGAAGTTTTACTTATTTTAGATGGTTCGACCGGACAAAATGCTTTTGAGCAAGCCAAACAATTTACTATAGCAACTGAAGTTACTGCATTGGCTTTAACAAAGCTTGATGGTACTGCAAAAGGTGGCGTTGTAATTGGAATTTCCGATCAATTTAAAATCCCAGTAAAATACATTGGAATTGGCGAAGGAATTGAAGACTTACAAGTTTTTAATAAATACGAATTTGTAGATTCTTTGTTTAGTTAGTCAAAGATCTTTTATTTAAGCAAAATCAAAAATTGACTATATTTGTTATATGATAACAAGAAATGAAATATTAGCCAAGCTTAAAGATTTAAAACCAATCTTACGAAAAGATTATTCTGTAAAGGAAATAGGATTGTTTGGTTCATTTTCTGATAACACATTTTCGGATATTAGCGATATTGATATTTTGGTTGAATTCGAAAAACCAATTGGATGGAGATTTTTCACACTAGAACTATTTCTAGAAAAAACCTTTGGACGAAAAATTGATTTGGTTACTAAAAATGCTCTCAAAGAGCAAATAAAAGATCGTATTTTAAGTCAAGTTAAGTTTGTGTAATTGAAAAAAGAAAATCGTACATATTTTATGTATTTGGAAGATATTCTATCGTCGATTGATAGAATTCAAGAATATATTTCAGGTCTTGATTTTCAACAATTTAAAAAAGATTACAAAACAGTTGATGCTGTAATTCGTAATTTTGAAATTATTGGCGAAGCTTCTAAAAATTTACCTCAAAATATTAAAGAAAAATATCCAAATGTTCCTTGGATTGAAATGTATTTGCTCCGAAATAAAATTTCGCACGAATATTTTGGAGTCGATTACGAAATAATTTGGGATGTTGCTTATAATTATTTATCTGAAAACAGAACTCAAATTAAAGAAATTATTGAAAACGAAAAGTAATTTGAATTCATTTATTTTTCCTTTTTATCACAAAAAAATATGCAAAAAAAACTCAAAATAAACATTATTACACTTGGTTGTTCAAAAAATTTAGTTGAATCGGAATATTTGATGAATCAAATAAAGACCAATAAAATTGAAGTTTTTCACGATTCTGATAGAAAAGATTTTGATGCAGTAATTATAAATACTTGCGGATTTATTCTCGATGCAAAAGAAGAGTCGATTAATACAATTTTAGATTATATTGAATTAAAAGAGCAAGGCAAAATCAAAAAAGTTTATGTAATTGGTTGTTTATCTGAACGATATAAAGATGAATTGCGTGAGGAAATGCCAGAAGTTGATAAGTATTTCGGAAATGTAAATGTTGAGGAAATAATAAAGGAATTACAACTTGAATATAATGAAAAGACTCGCTTCAATAGAATTATTACAACTCCTAGTCATTATGCTTATTTGAAAATAGCTGAAGGTTGCGACAGAACTTGTTCGTTTTGTGCAATACCATTGATAAAGGGAGCTTACACTTCAAGACCGATTGAAGACATTGTAGCCGAAGCAAAATATTTAAAATCGAAAAAAGTTCGCGAAATAATACTTATTGCTCAAGATTTAACCTATTATGGTTATGATTTGAAATCGAAAGTGCTGTTGCCAGAACTTGTTAAAACTCTTGCTGAATCAAACGACTTTGATTGGATCCGATTGAATTATGCTTATCCTGCAAAATTTCCAACAGAAATAATTCAAATTATGAAAGAATATCCGAATGTTTGCAGGTATTTAGATATTCCATTACAACACATAAACGACGGTATTTTAAAAAATATGCGAAGAGGAATGGGGGCAAATGAAACCATAAAACTTCTTGAATACATTCGCAAGGAGATTCCTGAAATTGCTTTACGAACCACTTTCTTAGTTGGTCATCCTGGCGAAGGACAAAAAGAATTCGATGAGCTCAAAAAATTTGTGCAAGATTTTAAATTCGATAGAATGGGTGTATTTGCTTATTCGCACGAAGAAAATACCTATGCAGCAAAGAAATATAAAGATTTGATTTCAGATGAAGTAAAGCAAAAGAGAGTAGAAGAATTGATGGAAATTCAACAAAATATATCTTACGATAAAAATAAGGCAAAATTGGGTAAAGTCTATAAAACAATTATCGACCGAGAAGAAAGTGAATATTATGTAGGAAGAACAGAATTTGATTCGCCAGAAGTTGATAATGAAGTGGTGATTTTCAAAAACAAAGCAAGCTTAAAAGTAGGCGAGTTTTACGATTTAGAAATTACTGCATCGGCTGAATTTGATTTGTATGCCGAACCATTAAAATAATATAGTTCATTTATCCTGCAATGCTAAATGTTTTTAACCGTTTAGCATTGTTAATGACAACTCCACTTTTAACAATTTCAATGGTATTTTCGTTTTTCAATTCCGACAAAATTCTTACGGCGTTTTCGGTCGAAACACCTGCCATTTCAGCTAAATCTCGCCTTGTAATGTGCGAAGGAATTTCGTTTTGATTAAAAAGTTCGTGTAAATACAAAAGCGTATCGGAAATTCTGCCTAGGGCTTGCTTATTGGCCAACGAAGACATTCTATGAAAGATTTGTTCGTGAAAATCACAAAACCATGATAAAACAGTTCTCTGAAATCTTTGATTAGTATTGAAAATATCAATAAAAACCTCTTTATTAATCAAATATACGCTTGAGTTGGTTAAGGCATTCACCGAAAAATGATAATAATCTTTTCCAAACAGAGACGATAATCCATAAAACTCGAAAGGTCTATCTACTTTGAAAATATAATTTTTGTCTTGTACTCCTTCGATGTATGATTTTACCGTTCCTTCAATCAACAAAACAACATAGCTTGATAAGGTGCCTTGTTTACAAATTGTTTCGCCCTTTTTAAATTCAATTCGTGTTTGACAAAGTTTAGCTATTTCGCTTTTGTTAAGGTGAACTGATTTTAACCACTCAGTAAGGTTATCTTCTTTAGTTATATCTTCGTTTTGCTTAAGTGCTTTAAGTTCTGTAAGCGACGCACGAAGATTTTTATAATTGATAAAGTCGCTGAATTTTTCGCTAATCGTACTCAATAGTTTTAATTCTTCGGGCAAAAAAATTCTTTTACGTTCAAGCTTTACAGGCTTTATATAAAATATTTGAATTTCGCCAAGTATTTGACTGTCAATTATAATTGGAGTTGTAATTTTTAATTCAGTTCGTTTAAAGCCTTCCGACTCCCATTCTTTATCTTTGTAAATAAACTTGATTTTGCAAATATCGGTAAACTGAAAACCATTTGGAATTACTTCAATTAAGCGATTAATTGTTTCGTCAACTTCAGAATCGAAATGACGTAAAATAGTGTCAATTTCGTAAACACAATTTAGTTCTTTTGTGCGTTCGTTTAATTGATAAAGTACTGATTTTATGTCTTTTTCTTGCAAATTCATGTATTGTTTTGTGAATATTGTAATTCGTTTGCAAAAATATTAAATTATATATCATTTATGTTTTTTTTACTCAAATATTGATAAATATCAATTGAAAACACGTAAAACGTCAATTATTATTCTTTATATACTACTTTGCATAGTATTACTTTTGAATCGTTAATTAAGTTTATATACACTTATGTAATATTTTAAGTAGAGTCTTCGTCTGATTTATGTTGAATGAGGGCTCTTTTTGTTTATTAATTAAGATATATAAATGTTTTTTTGAAACGCAATTATAATTTAAATACTAACTTAAAATCTTTATTATGAATGTTGACAAATTAATGCTTGACTTAGAAAAGAAACACCCAGGTGAGGTGGAATATTTACAAGCTGTTAGAGAAGTTTTAGAATCAATCGAAGATGTTTACAATCAAAATCCTCAATTCGATGCTGCTGGTATTATCGAAAGAATAGTTGAGCCAGACAGAATTTTATCATTCAAAGTACCTTGGACTGATGATCATGGCAAAGTACATGTAAATCTTGGATACCGTATTCAATTCAACAACGCAATTGGACCTTACAAAGGTGGTTTACGTTTTCACCCAAGCGTTAACTTAAGTATATTAAAATTCTTAGGTTTTGAACAAATTTTCAAAAACAGTTTGACAACATTACCTATGGGTGGTGGTAAAGGTGGTTCTGACTTTGATCCTAAAGGAAAATCAAATGCAGAAGTTATGCGTTTTTGCCAATCTTTCATGTTGGAATTAAAAGCTATTATAGGTCCCGAAACTGACGTTCCTGCTGGTGACATAGGAGTTGGTGGACGCGAAATAGGTTTCTTATACGGAATGTATAAAAAATTAGCAAAAGAACATTCAGGAGTATTAACAGGAAAAGGTTTAAATTGGGGTGGTAGTTTAGTTCGTCCAGAAGCAACAGGTTTTGGCAACGTATATTTTGCTCAAGAAATGTTAGCAACTAAAGGCGAATCGTTTAAAGGAAAAATAGTTGCTATTTCTGGTTTTGGTAATGTTGCTTGGGGTGCTGCATTGAAAGCTACTGAATTAGGTGGTAAAGTTGTTACTATCTCTGGTCCTGATGGATATATTTACGATAAAGCTGGAATTTCTGGTGACAAAATTAAATATATGTTAGAACTTAGAGCTTCTAATAACGATATCGTTAAACCATATTCTCACGAGTTTGCAGGTTCAGAATTCCATGCAGGAAAAAAACCTTGGGAAGTAAAATGCGACATTGCATTACCTTGTGCAACTCAAAACGAGTTACGTAAAGAAGATGCATTGAATTTAGTTAAAAACGGATGTATTTGTGTAAGCGAAGGTGCAAATATGCCTTGTACACCAGAAGCAGTTGAAATTTTCCACGAACACAAACTTTTGTTTGGTCCTGGTAAAGCAGCTAATGCAGGAGGTGTTGCAACTTCAGGTTTAGAAATGTCACAAAACTCAATGAAATTAAGTTGGACAGCTGAAGAAGTTGATGCAAAATTACATGGAATTATGAGAAGCATTCATGGTGCTTGCGTTAAATACGGAAAAGAAGGAAACGGTTATGTTGACTATGTAAAAGGAGCTAACATTGCTGGTTTCTTGAAAGTAGCAAATGCTATGTTAGATCAAGGGTTAGTTTAATTGTATTTTTTTGATTTGAAAAGGTCGCTCAATTTTGAGCGACCTTTTTTTTTGAAATTACAAAATTTCAATATTTTCTTGATTGGTAATTTTTTCGCAGTAATGACATTTCAGCGAAACATCTTGCTTCGATGTAATTGTAAATTTAGTTGTAATCGATTCGTGATTTGTGATGCATTTAGGATTAACGCATTTAACAATTCCAATAATTTTTTCGGGAACTTCGACTACTTTTTTCTCAATAACAACGTAATCTTTAATAATGTTGAGTTTTGCATCTGGAGCAATTAAAGCTATTTTATTTATTTCGTCTTTTTCAAAATATTTTTCCGATATTTTAATAATTCCTTTTAGCCCAAGTTTTTTACTTTCGAAATTTGTTCCAAAAGTGATATGATTATCGATTTTATCAAGGTTTAAAATTGATATTACCTTGAAAACACTTTTTGCGGGAATATGGTCGATTACAGTTCCATTTTTTATGGCACTTACTTTTAATTCTTTAATATCTTTCATTGTTCAAGGATTTTATAATTTATACTAAACCTAAAATTGCAGCCAAAATTGCTTGGCGAGTGTAAACGCCATTTAATGCTTGTGTGAAATAGTATGCTTGAGTAGTATCGTCAACATCGGGATGAATTTCATTAACGCGTGGGAGTGGGTGCATTACTTTCATATTTGGCTTTGTGCCTTCTAAGTGCTTTTTACGTAAGATGTACGCATTTTTAACTCTTTCGTACTCGATTGGGTCAGAAAATCTTTCACGTTGAATTCTGGTTACGTAAACAATATCGGCATTTTTGATATTATCTTTCATTTCTTCGTGTTCGTCGTATTTAACACCTTTGTTGTCGAGATACATTTTGTATTCTTTAGGCATTTGTAAAAATTTTGGAGACACGAAGTTGAATGATGGATTAAAATCAGATAAAGCCATAGCTAATGAATGAACAGTACGTCCGTATTTTAAATCTCCAACAAGACAGATGTTTAAATTTTCAAGTTTGCCTTGAGTTTTTTTAATAGAATATAAATCTAATAGAGTTTGAGTAGGATGCTGATTAGCTCCGTCTCCAGCATTAATCACAGGTACTTTTGATACTTCGCTTGCGTATCTTGCACTTCCTTCAATTGGGTGTCGCATTACAATTACGTCGCTGTAATTTGCTACAGTTCTGATGGTGTCGTTTAGACTTTCGCCTTTCGATACGCTTGATGACGATGCATCGGTAAATCCAATAATTTTCCCACCTAATTTGCATACCGCACTTTCGAAGCTAAGGCGAGTTCTTGTCGATGGCTCAAAAAATAACGTGGCAACTACTTTTCCTTTCAAAATATCTTGAACAGGATTTGCTTCAAATTTTTCAGCCAAATCAAGAATTCTTAAGCATTCTTCTTTGGTAAAATCGTTGATGGAAACTAAACTTTTGTTTTTCATCTAATATGATAGTTTTTAGTGAGTTATTGGAATGTAAAAATACTTAAGATATATCAAGATATATAGCAAGAATGATATGTTTTATAATTAAAAAATCTTCACCGAAAGAATAAAAATTTAGCTTAAATTTGTCTTCTTTTCTTCTCTGTTTTTCTTACAGATTTTCCATTAAATATTTACATAATTTTTCGTTTGATTCAATATCTTTTTTTGATGCAATTTCATTAGCCGAATGCGGGTTTGTAGTAGGAATTCCAATAAAACACCAATCAATTGGGTAGGGAGATTTCTGAATTTCCGAGCCATCACTTCCTCCAGAGTCTTCTACTTCCAACTGATAAGGAATGTTACTGTTTTTAGCCAAGTATATAACTTCATTTATAAATTTTCGACGAGGGATGTATTGGTCTCGAATTGAAATAACTGCTCCACCATCGTGTTTCACGCCTTCGCTTACCCAAGTTGTATCTAAAATAATCGCTTTCTGTATATTGAAATTTTCGTAAATTATTTTTGATAATATCGAAACAGAGCCACCCCCATGTTCTTCCCAGCATGTAAAAGCAATGATTCCGCTTTCCATTGTCTCTGCAATTGCTAATGCATTTCTAATTCCTAAACGATTGTCGAGCGAACACGATTCAATATATTTTCCGGTTGATTTGAATTTGTTTTTAAATGTTAGACTAGTTCCTACATCAATTGTTCTTGAAAAATTACATTTCATTGAGCCTGAATTATGCTCAATATTCAATTTACATTCAATTTTGCCATGACTATCTTTACCAACAAGTGTATCGTTGTTTTTTGCATCTGGACTACCAATCTTAATCAATTCGTTGTTGTAGCGAACTGTGAATCCGACTGAATCCATGTGAACAAAAATAGCTGTGTGCGGTTTTCCAAATACTAATAAAATACAATCTTGAATATCGTTATCATCAACAACTGTGGGCTGAACTTTCCAATTTAATTTATGGTTTTGAACATACTCAAGAATAAATTCTTTAAGTTTATACTCTTCACCTGAAGGGGCATGAATTCCACACAATTCTTTTAGTAGTTCCATAATATCAAATGGTTTCTAAGTAGTTGCACTTTACTGTTTCGATTTTTTCCAATTTGTCGATTACACCCATAATCAACGATTTACGAACCGATATTTTTATCGTGCAATTTATTTCAAATATTGTTTCAAGTTGTGGGATATTATCGTCTTTAATGATTTTCATTACATCAGGCATGGCTTGATATTCATAATTTATTTGCCAAATATCATTCACGGTTTTTTCAATGATATTTGTATTTTTTATAGCTTCAGCTGCTGCTGTACGATAAGCATTTATTAGTCCTCCTACACCCAATAAAACACCTCCGAAATAGCGAACGACAACAATTAAAACATTAGTTAAATCGTGAGATTGAATTTGACCAAGTATTGGTTTTCCTGCCGAATTTGAAGGTTCTCCATCGTCATTCGTCCTGAAAATTTCTTTTTTGTATCCCAAACGATACGCATAACAATGATGTCGTGCATCGTGATAATCTTTACGCAATTTTGCTTGAATATCTTTAATTTCATTTTCTGAATATACTGCATAAGCAAAGGCTATAAATTTACTCCCCTTGTCTTTGTATATTCCTTGCGATGGTTGCGAAATAGTTTTATAAGTATCTTGTATCGACATTATAAATTTGTCAAAATGAATAGTGAAATTAGTGATAAAAATATGCCTATCCAATTTAAAATCGAAACTTTTTCTTTAAAAAAGCTAATTGCAGCAATTACCGAAAATATTACAATACTTAAATTGTTAATACTAAAAACAATAGAACTATCCATTCCACTCTCGTTTAATGCAATAAGCAAAAAATACATTGAACCAAAATTTGCCAATCCAAGTAATATTCCTACAAACCAAACTCTAGGTCTTAAAAAATTTTTCAAAATTGCTGAATTGAAAAGACACAATATAATTCCTATAATTCCAGCAAAAGAAAAAGATAAACCCGAGAAAATAGAATACATATCGGAAGTTAAATATGTGGTTTGAGTGTATTTTATAATTGAATCAAGAATTCCGATTCCAAAAAATAGAGTTAGTGGAAGGATTATGTTTTTTAGTTCAAATCCTTTGTTTTTAATAATTGATAATATGATTGATGAAACTCCAAGGATTATTGCTATTATTTTAATCCATGTCATGGTTTCATTATAGTAAATAATTGAAAAGAGAATAGGAATTATTACAGAGATTTTACTGGCAATAGAAGTAATGGTTATTCCCGCTTTTTGAGATGAAAGACCAATGGTATAAAACAATATTATAAGCATTACTCCTAAAATAATACTGTTGATTAACCAATTTGATTCAAGTATTTCGCTTATAGAAATGCTTGTTTTGCTTAGATATAAACCTGTAAAAGAAGCAACAATGTAATTGATAACTATTACATTAAAAATTCTAATTTTTAATTTTTCAAGTAATTTGAAAATAATTAAAATTAGTGTCGAAGAGAGTATGCTAAGTATCAGATAAAACATTCAACGCAATTTATTTTTTTATGACTACAAAAGTAAATTATTAATTTTAATCGATGAGAAAAAATGAGTACTAAACCTTTTTTGCTGTTTTATTCCACATTTGAAATTGAAATTTTTAAACATTGTTTTTTAAAATATTGACAAACGAAAGAACCAACTACTAAAAAAAACATAAATAAATTTATAACTTTACGGTTGAAATTTTAAAAATAAAATCGAAAAATGAAACAGTTTATATTATTTTCAATAGCGATGGTTTTCTCGCTGGGAGCTTTTTCGCAAGATAATCCGACTGCAATTCAAAATCCTGATACAACATTGGTAGTAGCTGAAAATCAGGAAGCAGAACTTGCTTACAATAACGGAATAGCAAGTTTTAAAAATAAAGACTATAAAAGTGCTGTCGATTTTTTTAATCAGGCAATTGGTTTTCGTCCTGAATTTTCACAAGCATATTTTAATCGAGGAAGTGTGAAAATGGAATTAAAAGAGTTTGAAGCAGCTATTTTAGATTTTAATATGGCAATTCAGTATGCCGATAGCGTCCCAAATCCTTATTTTGCAAGAGCTCAAGCAAATTATGCATTAAATAAATTCGACGAAGCTTTCGACGATTATACACTGGCTATTGACAAAGGTTTTAAAGATGTAAAAGCCTATTATTATAGAGGTGTAATAAATTTTCAACGCAATAAATATGAAGAAGCAATAGCTGATTTCTCGCAGGCGATAAGCATTGATCCGACTTTTGCTTATGCATATAATGATAGAGGCAGTGCTAAACGAAAAAATAACGATATTGATGGTGCAATAGAAGATTATGAAAAAGCAGTAAAAGTTGACTCAAAATTTGCGTTGGCATATAATAATTTAGGAACCGCTAAACGCAAAAAAGGCGATTTTGACGGAGCTATAATCGATTATGGAATGGCAATAAAGCACAAACCCGATTATCACATTGCATATAATAATAGAGGAAGTGCTAAGTACGACAAAAAAGATTATGACGGAGCTTTGAAAGATTTTTCTGAAGCCTTGAAACTTAAAAACGATTATGTGTATGCAATTAATAATATTGGCACTGTAAAAATCAAACAAAAAGAATATGAGGCTGCGAAAACTGAATTTTCAAAAGCAATTGATATTGACGGTAATTATGGCGATGCATATTTGAATAGAGGTGTAGCAAAAGAAGAACTTCGAGATTTAGAAGGAGCATGCCGTGATTGGAAAAAAGCTGATGAATTAGGAGTTAAAAATGCTTCAATTTATTTACAAGATTGTAACGAATTTTAAAAGATTGAAATACATGAAAACATTATATACAGTATTCGCTTTTTTGTTTTTATCAAACATAATTTTCGCTCAAAATGTTGAATTCGATAAAGATAATTTTTCAAGCGATAAAGAAGGTTTTAAAGAAGCCTATAAAAATTTAAAAGAAGGAGATAAGCAATATGCTTACGGAGCTTCGGGCACATATGTATTAGCATTGGAATACTTCTTATTGGCACAAAAATTTAATCCTAATAATGCCGATTTGAATTATAAAATTGGCTCCTGCTATTTGTACTCAAACATGGAAACCCGAAAATGTCTTCAATACTTCAAAAAAGCCCTTGAACTTAAAAATACTGTTGCACCTGATATTTTTTATATGTTAGGTCGGGGATATCACCTTAATTACGAATTCGATGAAGCCATAAAATATTACGAAAAACATAGAAATATGCTTTCTCCGAAAGACTTGGAACTTGAAAGAAAAAATATAACCAAAAAAATTGAAGAGTGTAATGTAGGAAAACAATTAGTTAAAGAACCGGTTCGTGTATTCATCGATAATGTTGGAGAAGAAATAAATTCAAGATATCCAGAGTATAGTCCACTTATTTCAGCAGATGAGTCGATGATGATTTTTACTTCACGACGTGAGAATACAACAGGAGGAAGTCGCGATTTAGGCGATCAGCAATTTTACGAAGATATCTATGTATCGTATCAAAGTGAAAATGGGAAATGGTCTCCAGCTGTTAATATGGGAAAACCCTTAAATAGCGATAAAAACGATGCAACTGTTGGACTTGCTCCTGATGGACAGCAATTATTCATTTTCATGGAAGGCGATATTTATAAGTGCGAATTAAAAGGAGCAGAGTGGTCTTCACCGAAATCTTTGCCTAATTCAATTAATACCGAAGAACGAGAAGGAGATGCAAGTTTTTCATATAATGGAAAGACAATGTACATCGCCAGCGAAAGAACCGATAAAACTTTCGGAGGTTTTGATATTTATACAAGTACACAAAGCGAAAAAGGAAAATGGCAAGATGCCGAAAACATGGGAAGCGTAATAAATACAGAGTACGATGATCGCAGCGTGTTTATGCATCCTGATGGACGAACTTTATATTTCAGTTCACGTGGGCATAATACTATGGGCGGATTTGATATTTTTTATACAACTAAAGACGATGACGGTTTTTGGACAAAACCTATAAATTTGGGTTATCCGATAAATACCCCCGACGATGATCTATTCTTTGTACTTTCGGCAAGTGGAAAACATGGTTATTATGCTTCGGCAAAAGAAGGTGGTGTGGGAACATATGATATTTATATGATAACATTCAGAGGTCCCGAAAAACCTATTGTTCAAAACAACGAAGATAATCTTATAGCAAGCATTGCAAATCCGATTAGTGAGGTAATCATCGAGGAAAGTGTTGAAATTAAAACGATGAGATTGACGATTTTAAAAGGAACTGTTAAAGATGCTATTTCGTTAAACCCAGTTGAAGCCTCAATCGAAATTGTGGATAACGAAAAAAATGAAATTATTTCTACATTCATGTCGAATAGTGCGACAGGTAAATATCTTGTTTCGTTGCCATCAGGTAAAAATTACGGAATCGCCGTCAAAGCTGATGGATATTTGTTCCATTCTGAAAATTTTGATATTCCTGAAGCGACTAATTATCAGGAAATAACTAAAGATATTTTGTTAAACAAAATGGCTGTGGGATCTAAAATTGTTCTGAAAAATATTTTCTTCGATTATGCAAAGGCTACGCTTCGTGCTGAATCAAATGCTGAACTTGATAGACTTATAGCGGTGTTGACTGAATATCCGAACATAAAAATTGAAATTTCTGGTCATACCGATAACTTAGGAACGTTGCAACTAAACACAAAATTATCGGAATCAAGAGCAAAAGCCGTAGTTGATTATTTAATTATGAAAGGTGTTAGTACCAGCCGATTGCAATACAAAGGTTATGCTTATTTAGAGCCAATAGCAACAAACGAAACCGAAGAAGGGCGTCAAGAAAATCGTAGAGTGGAATTTAAAGTGCTTAGTAATTAGAGAAAGTTTATAGGTTTTTAGGTTTATAATTTGAGAGGTTGATGAAATACAGTTTTGAAAATTTGGAAGTTTGGCAAAAATCAAGAATACTTGTTCAAAGTATTTATAAACTTACGGCTAGTTTTCCAAGTGATGAAAAATATGGATTGTCAACTCAACTTAGGCGAGCGAGTGTTTCTATAAGCAGTAATATTGCTGAAGGAAGTACTCGTTGGAGCAAAAAAGACCAAGCTCGTTTTTATGAAATAGCATTTGGAAGTTTAATCGAAGTGCGAAATCAACTAATATTATCAAATGATTTAAAACATATAGATGATAAACAACTAAATGATTTGAGAGAGCAAATTGAAACTATTGGACGAATGCTTAATGCTTTGCACAAATCGCAAAATAAACCTATAAACAAATCAACTTCTCAACCCATTAACAATTAAAACAAAAACAATATAAACAAATCAACTTATAAACTTTAAATTATGAAACATACCGCATTTACTAAAATTCATGAGAAATTTGGAGCTAAAATGCTACCATTTGCTGGATTTTATATGCCGATAGAATTTACCGGTATTAATGACGAGCACATAACTGTTCGTGAAAAACTAGGTGTTTTTGACGTTTCTCATATGGGCGAAATTTGGGTTAAAGGTCCAAAAGCATTAGATTTTATTCAAAAAGTAACTTCAAATGATGCCTCTCAATTATTTGATGGAAAAGTTCAATATTCTTGTTTCCCGAACGGAAAAGGAGGAATTGTTGACGATTTATTAGTTTATAAAGTTAACAATGAAACATATTTGTTAGTTGTAAATGCTTCAAATGTTGAAAAAGATTGGAATTGGTTAGTAAAACAAAATACCGATGGAGCAATATTGTATAATGCTTCTGATGAAATTGCACAATTAGCAATTCAAGGTCCATTAGCATTAAAAGCAATGCAAAAATTGACTAGCACTCCAGTTGAAGATATGGAATATTATACTTTCAAAAAATTAGAATTTGCAGGCGTTAAAGATGTTATTTTTGCTACAACCGGCTACACTGGTTCAGGTGGATGCGAAATTTATTTTGCAAATGAAGATGGAGAAAAAATATTTAATGCAGTAATGGAAGCAGGTAAAGAGTTTGGAATTAAGCCAATTGGTCTAGCTGCACGCGATACCTTAAGATTAGAAATGGGATTTTGCTTATATGGAAACGATATTAACGACACAACTTCGCCAATTGAAGCAGGTTTGGGTTGGATTACAAAATTTACCGATAGCAAAAATTTTATCGATAAGGATTTGCTTTTAAAACACAAAAACGAAGGAACCAGCCAACGACTTGTTGGCTTTGAAATGATTGACAGAGGAATTCCACGTCATGATTACGAAATTGCTGATGCAAGTGGAAAAATAATTGGAAAAGTTACTTCAGGAACCATGTCTCCAATGATGAAAGTAGGAATAGGAATGGGATATGTGCAAAAAGATTTTGTAAAAGCAGGAACCGAAATCTTTGTAGTAATTCGAGGAAAATTAATTAAAGCAAAGGTCGTAAAACTACCTATTTATAAAGGCTAATAGCTTTTAAATTTATTTTTATGAAGTAACAAACTGATATTTATACCAGTCTTTGTTACTTCATAACTTTATCACTTCATTACTTTTTTTAAAAATTAGCACATTAAAATTATGATAGTTGTGACAACAAATGAAATAAAAGGACGTGAAATAATTGAACATATTGGAATTGTCCGTGGAAGCACAGTTCGAGCGAGAAATATTGGACGAGATATTTTTGCAGGTTTAAAAAATATTATTGGTGGTGAAATCGAAGAATATACTCAACTATTAGCTGATTCAAGAGAACAAGCCTTACAAAGAGTAATTCAAGATGCAAAACGACTGAATGCCGACGCAATTGTCGGAATTCGTTTTACAACTTCGGGAGTTATGCAAGGTGCTGCCGAAATTTTGGCATACGGAACGGCTGTTAAACTTAGATAACTAGATTATGATTTTTGCTCTATTCCGACTAGTCCCATTTATAATTTTGGGACTAATTATTTATTTTATAGTCAAAAGACTTAAAAATAAAGACGATGAAACTTTCGAAAAACGAAACAATTAATGGCATATTCGTACGAATATCCACGCCCTGCTGTTACGGTAGATTGTATTATTATTAGAAATACACTAAAGCCCGAAATTCTTTTAATCAAACGAAAATTTGAACCATTCAAAGATTCGTGGGCTTTGCCCGGTGGTTTTGTTGATTCGAATGAAACGCTTGAACAAGCTGCAATACGCGAACTTGAAGAAGAAACAAATATTACGGATATTGACCTTCTGCAAATGCATGCATTTAGCGAACTAAACCGAGATCCAAGAGGACAAACCATTTCAATCGTTTTTTATGGCTTTACACACTCCTCGCATGTTGCAGTTGCAAACGACGATGCAAAAGAAGTAAATTGGTTTTTGCTAAATAAATTGCCCGAATTGGCGTTTGACCACGCTGAAATAATTAACAGATTTACAAAAACAATCATATGATGTACGTAAGACCAAAAAAGAAACTAGGGCAACACTTTTTAATTGATAAAAATATTGCTGAGAAAATTGTAAACAGTCTTCTGGCAACTGAGGTTGAAAAAGTTATTGAAATAGGTCCCGGCACGGGAGTTTTGACCTCTTTTTTGATAAAACGAGAGAATTTAGACGTAACATATATTGAGGTTGATACAGAATCGGTTGCTTATCTTAAACGAGAATTTCCGACAATAAAAGAGAAGATAGTTGAAGGCGATTTTTTAGATGTAGATTTAGCAAAATTACTAACCAAAAAGACGGCGATTATTGGAAATTTTCCTTACAATATTTCGAGCCAAATATTTTTTAAAGTTTTAAAATTTCGAGAGAACATTCCTGAGGTTGTATGTATGATTCAAAAAGAAGTTGCCGAACGAATTGCAACTAAACCGGGGTCAAAAAAATATGGAATTTTAAGTGTCTTGCTTCAAGCATTCTACGATATTGAATATTTGTTTACGGTTAATGAACAAGTGTTTAACCCGCCTCCGAAAGTGAAATCGGCTGTAATTCGATTTACTCGAAATAAAAGGGAAAGTTTAGGCTGTGACGAAGCTTTATTTATTAGTCTTGTAAAAATGGCTTTTAATCAACGACGAAAAATGTTGTCGAATGCTCTAGGCAGTCTGAATTTTGAGAACAAACAAGACATTAAATACATGCCAATGCGAGCCGAACAACTAAGTGTTGACGAATTTATTGAACTTACGAATTTGGTCGTTGTAAAAGAAAACAATTAAAACATTTGATTTAGATTTTTGGATTCGAAAAGCGAAAGACGCCCTGTATTTCTATCATTTGCAGATGAATCTATTTTGAAGTAAGCAACTGTTTCAGCCAATTGTAGTGCTTTTTCAGACAGTTTTTCGGAAGAAGTAGCCATTTCTTCAGAAGATGCTGCATTTTGTTGGGTTACCTTATTAAATTCATTAATAGCATTATTTACTTGGCTAGCTCCAGAATTCATTTCCATACTTGCAGCAGCTATTTCTTGTACTAATTTTGATGTTTTTTGAATATTCGGTACAATATCTTCTAATAATTTTCCGGCTGTTTCAGCTATTTGAACACTATTTCTAGTAATTTCCGTAATTTCATTTGCTGCAATATGACTTCTTTCCGCCAATTTACGAACTTCGGCAGCAACAACCGCAAAACCTCTACCATGCTCGCCTGCACGTGCTGCTTCTACGGCTGCATTCAAAGCCAAAATATTTGTTTGAAATGCGATGTCTGTAATAATTGAAATTTTTCCAGCAATTTTCTTCATTGCCGTAACTGTTTGATTTACAGCATTACTACCATCTTGAATTTCGCTTGCTGCATGTTGTGATATTTTTTCAGTTTGTTGTGCGTTTTCGGTATTTTGTTGAATGTTTGCAACCATTTGTTCCATTGAACTCGAAACTTGTTCAACCGATGCTGCTTGTTCACTTGCTCCTTGTGAAACGGTTTGAGCATTTGCATTCATTTCTTCCGACGAACTTGAAATACTATCAGCTCCGTCAACTATTTCGCCAATAATATTTCTCAAGTTTGAAGTCATATTTCTTAGATTTTCGGCTAATTCTCCAATTTCATCATTTTGATTTATGTCGATTGTTGCAGTTAAATTACCTTGTGCAATTGATTTGGCAAAATCAACACTCTTAATAATGGGTTGAGTTATTGTTCTAATTGTAATGGTGCTAACAATTATAGAAAGTGCAATTAAAATTATACCCAATAAATAAATGAAAAATTCTAATCGACCAAATGAACTTTGCATCTTAGTGGTTCCTTCATCGGCTTTTTTACTAAAAGCATGATTTAGTTCATCAAGCTTTACTAAAATATTATCAGATAAGACAATTACATCGCCACCAACTTCTACTCTCGGAGTGATTTCAAATAAAATCATCAAATCTTCATAGGCCAAAAAGTTATTTAACGACGACATTATTTGTTTATGCTCTTCAAATAATGTATTTATTTGAACAACAATTTCTGAATAAGTATTTTTGTCTTGTTCGCTCCAATTTTCAGAAAGTTTGTTAATTCTTTCATTTAACTCAGGAAATGATTTAGTATGAATTTTAGTTAATTCAAGTTTATCGGGCGTATCTTCTTTTTTATCTATAAAAACCCAATTTTTTATCAGCATTTTCGAGCTACTGATTACATTATACAATTCGCCGATTGATTCGGAAGAAGGGTTGTAAATTTCGGTAATATCTTCATTAATAGATTTGCTGTTATTTAGAGTAAAAGCTGTCATTAAACTGCTAGCAATAATAGCTACTGTTAAAATCCCAAAACCGAGAGCTATTTTTTTTCCGATAGTTAATTTCATAATCTTGATGTATATTTTTAGTTAACAAGAATCGCAAGTTGAGAAAGTGCATCAGCGACATTTAGTTTTTGACTTTTCGCATTTGCTTTGTTTAATTCGAATTTTAATTTTCCGTCAACGGTAACAAAATTTATGGCTGATCCTGCTTTTGCTCCTCCATCGCAACTCGAAACAATTAGAGTACTATTTCCTCCAATTTTCCCTTTTACTTCACCAAGCGAACCTTTTTTTGAAGAAGGAACATAAATTACATGGCATTTTCCCATTTCTCCGACCGAAGCATATTTTTTAACAACAATTTTTTGACTACCAACAGTTTTTGATGCAGCCATCGTGTTTAGTTCACTTTCAATAGGACTACTGCCTAAAATTCCAATTATAAAATCACCTGATTTATCTGTCGCAGGCCATTCTATATATTTTGAAACAAATTGGTATATGAAAACCGATTCCATTTTTTCAGTTTGTGCATTTGCTGTGTTAAAATGAAATATGCAAATTGCTAAGAAAATGAAGATATTTTTCATCTTTATTTTATTTAAAATTAAAATTATACGCAATTTTTAATACAATCTCTCTACTTGTTCCTGGATAGGGCGAATGCCAATTGTTATATGCTTGAATGTATGAAAATTTTGTATTTAAAATATCATATACTCCAATCCCAATATTTAGACCTTTGGTGAATAAATTATTATAACTTATGAAAATATTTGCCAATAACACTTGGGGGTGTTCGGAAATTATTTCCGTTTCGGTTAAATCAAGATTGGCATAACCATAACGCTTACTCATGAAAATTACAGATGGATTTATGCTAAAATTTTTGTTGATTTTAAAAGAGCTATTTAGTGTTATTTTGTGTTGGGGGGCTGCTAACAAAGCGTTTTCGTTTCCTGGTACCGAAAATGTTTCAACTTTATTTAGTGATTTTGCAGTATAAAATGAATAATTTGTGGTTATGTATCCCCATTTATCTCTGATTTTATATTCTAAATCAACTCCTCTTGTTCCTGCTTGTTCGGCATTATAATAACCTTCTGATTCTGTTTCGCTATCGTAAAAATATATAATAGGGTCTTGTGTTATAATGTTAAATAAATTTGCTGTTACAAACATTTTTTCTGCAAGTTTATATCCAATTTCAAATTCAATTACATTTGTTTTTTCGGGCAAAATATTTGGTGCCACATCAATAAATCCAGTATCTGAAAGCAAATATGCAACATTCATATTTTCAACTCCTGGAGCTCTAAAAGCCTGAGAGTATAATAATTTGAAATGGAAGTTATTAATAGTTTTTGTTAAGCCAATTCGTGGAGAATAGGCTGTTTCAACTAAACTGTGTTTATCCATTCTTCCGCCAAGGGTAACATTTACAAATTTTGTTTTTAATAACGCTTGTGCGAAAAACGATAAGTTGTTGTATTCAAATTTTGATTGGTCATTATAAAATGTACTCCCATCTAAATAATTTGCAATGTCATTTGAAAACTCACCTCCTGCAATAATGTTAATTTTGTCGTTTATATCGTAGGATGATGTTATGTTGCCCAAAATTTTCTCACATTGAATTTGATAAGGAAATGCAGATGAGTTTAAAGAATACCAAGGTAATTGATTTTTATAATTAAATTTAGGTGTAATGGTTAAATTTTCGTTTACTTTTAAATCATATTTTATTTCGGCAAACATATTTTTGAAATTCAAATCGTATGAATCTGGGTATATTGCATCGAACAATGAAACAGTATTTGCTTTGTAATTATCGTAAATAAAGCGTGTTTTCAAGTTTTTATAATTTAATCCAACATTTAAATTTGTTGGATTTGTAAGCCCGCCTCCTTTTGACATATCAAAAGTATTTCCATAAATATCAGTATAAGTTTGGTCGCTTCGGTTTCCTTCTCCAATAAATCCTAATAAACTGATTTCAAAATCTTTAATTTTTTTACCAAAATTCAAATTAACATTTCTCCGAGCGTAGGTTTTTTCCATTTGACCGTATGTCCCTTTTACCGAAAATCCATTAATTTCATCAGCAGTTTTGGTTATAATGTTAATTACTCCTAATTCAGCATAGCCACCATAAATAGAAGAGCCAGGTCCTCTAATTACTTCAATTCGTTTTATTTGATCAATATTGTAATGATTTCCGAATTGTTGAGAAGAATATGCTTGTTCGTTCATTTCTTGACCATCAATAAGGAGTAATATCTTGCCATCGTGTCCCCAGCTTCCTCGCATTCCAATTCCAACTGTTCCTTGAACGTCCATAGCGAAAAATATTCCAGGAACTAATCTCAACACATCAACTAAATCTCTAGCTCCTGAATTTTGAATTTCTTCTTCGGTAATTATAGTAATAATACCTGGCGATTCTCTAAGTGTTAAGGCTTTTTTTGAGGCTACAGTTATTTCTATGTTCATAAGTTCTTCTAAACTCATATCGAAAATATCTGTTTTTATACTGTCTGTTTGTGCAAAAATATTTGAAATAACAAGGGATAACATTCCAAATAATAAGTTTATTTTTTTCATAGCCTTATGAATTTTACTTACGAATTTAATTAAAATTGCAAAAAAAAACAAATATACAACGCATTTTCGCTCGCTTCTGTTTTGCTTGTCGAAAAATAGGAATTAAAAACTAAATTCAGTTTTTAATTCCATATTGTAAAACTTAGATTTTTAAAATTTAAGTTTGATTCCTCCAACAATCCTTGTATTTAATAAATCAGCTCCTGAAATTGTATTTGTATAATAAAATTGAAGATAATCAGCTTGAATTAAGTTATACCCTGATACAAAAATATCTAAGTTTTTGGTTTGAAAGCCAAGATTTATATTCAAGTTCATTCGAGGATCTATGGTGAAAATACCTTCATTTTCATAATTGTCAATATCTTCTGTGTCGTACATCCCATTTCTGTTATTATCGGCAACTTGTGTAATTTTAGACATAAAACTGAATGCAACGCCTGCATAGAATTTTTTGTATTTATATTTAATGCCAAGATTTGCCTTGTGTGTTGATGATTTAATAACATCAATAACTCTGGTTGAATCTGTAATTCCTGTTGCAACACCTCCAATTGAATGAACAAAATCATATTGGTTGTAGTTATCAGAAAATTTAATGAATGAATAGCTACCAGTTACTGTTAAACCTTTGATTGGAATATATGTAAATCCTAGTTCTGAGCCAAAACTTTGATATATTTTATCAGAATTAATTACAGGTAAATCCATTTTACGAGGTAAATCATAATTGTATATCGCACTTATTTGTGTCATTCCTCCACTTAATGTCATTAGTTTTATAACATCTGGGTGATCAGCAGGATAACCTCCTGCTATCATTGCTGCTACTGTAGCGTCAACGTATGCAATGGCTGCTTCCATTTCAGTTTTATTCATACTTTCATACCAAGTTGCACCAATTGATTGACCAGTTGTAACAAAATTAAATGTAGGGTCTCCGGTTACATTTTGAAAGATACCAGAAATATTTTCAAGATCCGAAACACTACCTATAAAAGCGTCTGTAACTGTTGCAGAACCAAATTCGAGTGCATTTTTTGTGTTGTTATAAAACGCATCAATTTTTAATTGTAATTTGTCATTTGCATTAAAAATATATCCAATCTCAAAGGCGGAAATTTGCTCTGGTTTTAAATCTGTACTTCCTTTTACGTGGAATATAATGTTTGATGTAGAGTATCCTAAATTATAAATTGGATCAAGAGAAATTCCTAAATCCTGAAATCTTTTTGCTTGATAGTAAATATTAAGGTAATTGTCGAACGAGTTTGGGTTTCGGGTCGCTGTTCCCCATCCAGTACGAAAAATATGTTTTTCTGAAGCTTTGTAAACAATTCCAATTTTTGGATTAAAATTGGTTCCAACTGTTGTGTGATTGTCCACTCTACCGCCTAAACTTATATTTAAACCATCAGTAGGTTTGTAATCTATTTGAGTGAAAGCTGCAATAATGTCTTGTTTTTTTAATGGCATTGTTCCGTCAGTCGCAAAAGTTCCTGCCTCAATGAAATTTCCTCTATATGAGGCTCCTGCAATTGCCGATAATTTTTTACCAAAAGTTATATTTCGTTGATATTCAAAGTCCATTGTTCGTGTAAGAATTGACGACTCTCCAGGAAATGTGTCAATAAAAAGTTTACTTATAGCATATAAATAAGGATTGTCGTCGATTGTTGCAGCTCTTTCATACATAAATTTATTTGTTCGATAATCGAATTCTGGATTAGAATTATAAAAAGCTCTAAAAGAATTTTTCTCGTCATTATAATCAATTTGAGCAAAAAAGTCCATGGCTTTTACTTCTCCTGGGATTAAATAATAGTGGTCAGTCTTGCTATCGCTAAACCCACCTGACACTCTAAGAGATTGATTTTCTTTTAAATCGTATTGTAAAGCTATATTAGCATAAATCATGGTAGAAAGTGATTTTGTGCCTTCTAAGAATCCATAATCTTTTAAAGAATCAATAGTAAGGGAATCTAGATTTTCAAAACGATTGTTTTTTTGATCAATATTATTGTAACCAAATGTTGCTTTGTATGATAGTTTATTCTTTTTACCAATTACATTTGCAGAAGTGTTTAATTGGTTCAAATTTCCATAACGAGCTGTAACAGAACCATGAATACCGTCCTCAGAGGCTTTTTTGGTAATAATATTCACAATTCCTGAGTATGCATTTGCTCCATAAAGTGCCGAACCTGAACCCCGAATTACTTCAATTCGCTCAATATCTTCAATTGCTATTGGGCAAGATTCCATTCTAAATCCACCAAGTCCGTCGTAATAAACAGATCTACCATCAACTAACCATAATACTTTATTTGATGTGCTGTAACCTGTTCTGCTAAAACCTCTAACCGAAATTTCGTAATTAGCATCACTTCCTTGAATAATTTCCATACCAGGTACAAGTCGAAGGGCTTCGCCAAGATTATCTGCTCCATAAAACATTAAATCTTCTTTTGTAATAACTGTTACTGCTGCCGGAGCTTCATCTACTGATTGTGCTTTTTTTGATGCAGTGGTAACGGTCATTTCCATAAGTGCAGATAAATCCATATCATATAAATCTACCTTTGTTGTATCTTGTGATATGGCAAAATTGGTAAGGGTACAGGAAATAACAACAATAATTAGTGAATTAAGTAAGATTTTTTTCATAATTCAGAGTTTTAAGTGGTTAAATAGTTTAATAACAAATGTAAACAAAGATTAACAAAAAACATATTTTGAAATGATTGACTTTTATAATCGTTGTTTTTTTGTAGATAGATGTACTTAAATAAAGCATTAACAATACATTGAGACTGTATCGAAAAAACAATTTAACGTATTGGAACTGTAAGCATTTTGTCGAATAATTTTTCGACATGATTTTTTGAATCAGCAGCCGAACAATTGAAATTATTGAACATTACAACAAAATTTATTTTTCCCCGAGATGTTATTCATTATCGTTTAGAGCTCGATTTTTATTTATTAAAAATTTTCTAAGTACATGACAAAAGATTGAGGCATTTTTTATAATCTACTGTTATTCTGTTAAATAAAGCATGTGAAATAAATATTAATCCATATTTAAAAAAGCTCATAGCTCTTCTTCCATGTTTCAT